>OFFD01000018.1_pt1:0-140000 | contig 141014 bp, 122 predicted proteins | sample 1521291 | NCBI WGS metagenome assembly OFFD01 (sample SAMEA3504103, study PRJEB24116) | mouse gut metagenome | biome: mouse gut; feature: mouse-associated habitat; material: faeces | place: Denmark | collected 2011 | reverse complement strand
AGTTGAACGTGGCTTCATTCTTTCTTGAGAGGAGCAAGCGAGAGGCAGCAGCATTCGCGAATATATTTAGTCTATGATTTTCATACACCCTTTTCTTTATCAAAGGGAATGAAAAATATCCTTTTCTCTAATAATTTACTAATCTACTTAGCAGAGAGATTATGTTATGTAACATGAATGTGGTATATTTTTCTCTTTTTGCAGTACTTTTAGTGTAAATTCTATCATTAAATTCTTTTTCTATCATTGAATTTTGTACTTTTGGGCTATTCTTTTTGAAATTATTGAAGAAAGAAAGTGTTAAACTCAAAAAAATATCTTCTAAGAATATGGAAAATAAAATTCAGGAGCTTACCGATAAGATTTATCGCGAAGGTGTGGAAAAAGGAAACGAAGAAGCACAGCGACTTGTCAGTAACGCTCGCGAAGAAGCAGCGAAGATTGTAGAGGATGCTCGTAAAGAAGCTGAATCTATTGTTGCAGCCGCTCGTAAATCGGCAACAGAAACAGCCGAAAATACACGATCAGAAATTAAATTGTTTGCCGGACAAGCAGTGAATGCATTGAAAACCGAAATTACTACTTTACTGACAAATGAGGTAGTAAGTAAAGCAGTAAAAGATTTTGTGGCCGACAAGGAATATCTGAATAAATTTATCGTTTCCTTAGCTACTCAATGGTCTGCCAACGAGCCTATCGTTATCTCTACTGCAGACGCTGAAGGACTTAAAAAATATTTTGCTGCAAATGCCAAAGCTTTGTTGGACAAAGGAGTTAAAATAGATCAAGTGAACGGTACTAAAGCTCTTTTCACGATTTCACCGGCTGATGGTTCTTACAAAGTAAACTTCGGTGAAGAGGAATTTGAAAACTACTTCAAAGACTTCCTCCGTCCTCAATTAGTAGAAATGTTGTTTTAAAACGTGACTATGACAAATTATTATTGCCTGGTAGCCGGTTTACCGGATCTTTCATTGGAAGATGGTAAGCTGAACTATACGGTCGCCAATTTTAAATCGGAATTATACCCGGAATTATCGGAAAAGGATAGAAAACTAATTGACTTGTTTTATCTAAAATTCGATAATGCTAATTTGCTGAAACTGCTGAAAGATAAAGAAGCAGTGACCGATGCCGATGGAAATTACTCCGCGGATGAGTTACTGGCACTTATTAGTTCGGTACGTGAAGGCGATGCTCCGGATAAGAAATATCCATCTTACCTTTATGAATTTATTACTGCTTATCTGACTCTTCCTGCCGAAGAACTCTATCGTGCGGAGGATATGCTATCTGCATATTATTATGCTTACGCCATGAACTGCGGTAATCAATTCGTTTCTTCCTGGTTTGAATTTAATCTGAATGTCAATAATATACTGGCTGCACTGGCTGCACGTAAATACAAGATGGACGTGTCACAGGTGGTAGTGGGCAAGACTGATGTGAGCGAAATGGTCCGCACCTCGAATGCCCGCGATTTCGGCTTGACCGAGATGCTGGAGTATTTTGAACCGGTGCTACGCATCAGCGAGATTGATGAACTGGTGGAAAGGGAAAAGAAGATAGATTTGTTGAAATGGAACTGGATGGAAGACGCTGTCTTCTTCAACTATTTTACGGTAGAACGGATTTTCGTGTTCTTATTGAAACTGGAAATGATTGGCCGTTGGATTTCTATGGATAAGGAAAAGGGAAGCGAATTGTTCCGTCAGATTATTGACAAACTGAAGGATGAGGTACAGATTCCCGAAGAATTCAGATAATAAACAGATTAAAGATATATGGCAACAAAAGGAACTGTTAGTGGCGTAATTGCCAACATGGTTACTCTCACCGTTGACGGGCCGGTAGCTCAGAATGAAATTTGCTACATTCTGACAGGCGGCGACCGGTTGATGGCGGAGGTTATTAAGGTGGTAGGCAGCAATGTGTATGTGCAGGTGTTTGAAAGTACACGTGGACTGAAAGTGGGTGCCGAAGCCGAATTTACAGGACACATGCTTGAAGTGACTTTGGGTCCGGGTATGTTGTCTAAAAACTACGATGGTCTGCAAAACGATCTTGACAAAATGGATGGTGTCTTCCTGAAACGCGGACAATATACTTATCCGTTGGACAAGGAAAAGAAATGGCATTTCATTCCGTTGGTAAAAGTGGGAGATGAAGTAGGGCCTTCGGCTTGGTTAGGTCAGGTAGACGAAAACTTCCAACCGTTGAAGATTATGGTTCCATTCCAGTTGGATGGTACTTATAAGGTAAAATCTATTGTAAAGGAAGGCGAATATAGTATTGAAGATACAGTAGTTGTCCTGACAGATAAAGACGGAAAAGATATTCCTGTGAACATGATTCAGAAGTGGCCGGTGAAGAAGGCTATGACTAATTATAAAGAAAAACCGCGTCCTTATAAACTGCTGGAAACCGGTGTGCGCGTGATTGATACCGTAAACCCGATTGTAGAAGGTGGTACGGGATTTATCCCCGGTCCGTTCGGTACCGGTAAGACTGTGCTTCAGCATGCTATCTCTAAACAGGCAGAAGCAGATATTGTAATTATCGCTGCCTGTGGCGAACGTGCAAATGAGGTTGTGGAAATTTTTACAGAATTCCCCGAATTGGTAGACCCGCATACGGGACGTAAATTGATGGAACGTACCATTATCATCGCGAATACTTCAAACATGCCGGTTGCTGCCCGCGAAGCATCTGTGTACACTGCCATGACGATTGCAGAATACTATCGTGCCATGGGACTGAAGGTATTGTTGATGGCAGACTCCACTTCCCGTTGGGCGCAGGCATTGCGTGAAATGTCCAACCGTATGGAAGAATTGCCTGGCCCGGACGCTTTCCCGATGGATATTTCAGCTATTATTTCCAACTTCTACGGACGTGCAGGCTATGTGCATCTGAATAATAATGAGAGCGGTTCTATCACCTTTATCGGTACCGTATCTCCGGCAGGTGGTAACTTGAAGGAACCTGTAACCGAAAATACCAAGAAGGTGGCCCGTTGTTTCTATGCTTTGGAGCAGGAACGTGCTGATAGAAAACGTTATCCGGCTGTGAATCCGATTGACTCTTATTCCAAGTATTTGGAATATCCTGAATTTGAGGATTATATCGCAAAACGTATTAACGGTGAATGGATTGGTAAGGTAAACGAAATCAAGACCCGGTTGCTGCGCGGTAAGGAAATTGCCGAACAGATTAATATCTTGGGTGATGACGGTGTACCTGTGGAATATCATGTCATTTTCTGGAAATCGGAATTGATTGACTTTGTGATTCTGCAACAGGATGCCTTCGATGAAATTGACTCTGTAACCCCGATGGAACGTCAGGAAGATATCCTGAACATGGTCATCGACATCTGTCATACGGAATTTAAGTTTGACACCTTCCTTGAAGTAATGGATTACTTTAAGAAGATGATCAATATCTGCAAACAGATGAACTATTCGAAATATAAATCTGAGAAATACGAAGATTTCAAGAAGCAGTTGCAAGAGTTGGTTGCCGAGAGAAGCGTCTGATTTTAATATTTAATCTTTAATTTATAATTAGTAGAGATGGCAACAAAAGCATTTCAAAAGATATATACTAAGATTAGCCAGATTACCAAGGCTACTTGTTCGCTGAAAGCGTCAGGAGTAGGCTATGATGAATTGGCTATGGTAAACGGTAAGTTGGCCCAGGTGGTAAAAATCATGGGCGATGAAGTGACCTTGCAGGTATTCGAGGGTACGGAAGGTATCCCCACCAATGCCGAGGTTGTATTTTTGGGTAAATCGCCTACGCTGAAAGTAAGCGAGCAGTTGGCCGGACGTTTCTTCAATGCTTTCGGTGACCCGATTGACGGGGGACCGGAAATAGAAGGACAGGAAGTACCTATCGGTGGTCCGTCAGTGAATCCGGTTCGTCGTAAACAACCGTCGGAACTGATTGCAACCGGTATTGCCGGCATCGACCTAAACAATACATTGGTGTCAGGACAGAAGATCCCCTTCTTTGCCGATCCCGACCAACCGTTCAATCAAGTAATGGCAAACGTAGCATTGCGTGCTGAAACGGACAAGATTATTCTGGGCGGTATGGGTATGACAAACGATGACTACCTGTACTTTAAAAATGTATTCTCTAACGCTGGTGCGCTTGATCGTATCATCAGCTTTGTAAATACCACGGAAAATCCGCCGGTAGAACGTCTGCTGATTCCGGATATGGCGTTGACGGCTGCCGAATATTTTGCAGTAGAACATAACCAGAAAGTATTGGTGTTGCTGACCGATATGACCAGCTACGCCGATGCATTGGCTATCGTGTCCAACCGTATGGACCAAATCCCGTCCAAAGACTCTATGCCGGGTTCTCTTTATTCGGATTTGGCGAAGATTTACGAGAAGGCGGTTCAATTCCCTGCAGGCGGTTCAATCACTATCATTGCGGTAACTACCCTGAGTGGCGGTGATATTACACATGCCGTTCCTGATAATACAGGTTATATTACCGAAGGTCAGTTGTTCCTGCGTCGTGATAGTGATATCGGTAAGGTTATTGTTGACCCATTCCGTTCGTTGTCCCGTTTGAAACAGTTGGTGAGTGGTAAGAAGACTCGTAAAGACCATCCACAAGTAATGAATGCTGCGGTGCGTCTATATGCCGATGCTGCCAATGCCAAGACTAAGATGGAAAACGGTTTTGACCTGACTAACTATGATGAACGTACTTTGGCATTCGCCAAAGATTACGCAAACCAATTGCTGGCCATTGATGTGAATCTGGATACTACTGAAATGCTGGATGTTACATGGGGATTGTTCAGCAAGTACTTTAAGCCGGAAGAGGTGAACATCAAGAAAGAACTGGTAGAAGAACACTGGAAGAAATAGAACTCATTTATCAAAAGAAAGGTAATAGCAGTATCGTTTCGGAGAATAAAAGCCCTTCGGATGATAAATAAAAAGTTAGAACGAAATGGCAATAAAGTTTCAATATAACAAGACCTCGCTACAGCAGCTTGAGAAGCAACTCAAGGTCCGCGTGCGCACGCTTCCTATCATTAAGAATAAGGAAAGCGCCTTGCGTATGGAAGTAAAGAGATGCAAGACCGAAGCTGCCGAGCTGGAGGAAAGGCTTGAAAAACAAATTCAGGCATACGAGGCCATGTTCGCACTTTGGAATGAGTTTGATGCTTCATTAATAAAAGTGAGTGACGTTCATTTGGGTATAAAGAAGATTGCCGGTGTACGGGTTCCGTTGTTGGAAAACGTAGACTTTGACATTCGTCCCTATAGCCTGTTCAACAGTCCGAAATGGTATTCCGACGGAATACATTTGTTGAAAGGGCTGGCACAGACCGCTATCGAAAGGGAATTTATGCTTGCCAAACTGAACCTACTGGAACATGCGCGTAAAAAGACCACTCAAAAAGTGAATCTTTTTGAGAAGGTACAGATACCCGGATATCAGGATGCTCTGCGAAAAATTAAACGATTTATGGAGGACGAGGAGAACCTGTCCAAATCATCGCAGAAGATTTTGAAATCCATTCAAGAGAAAAGAAAGGAGGCAGAGGCATGATTACAAAAATGAAGAAGTTGACTTTCCTTATCTATCATAAGGAATATGAACAATTCCTGCAAAGCATCCGTGACTTGGGCGTAATCCACGTGGCAGAAAAAGCACAGGGAACACCGGAGAACACCGAACTTCAGGAAAGCATCCGCCTGTCCAACCGCTACACTTCTACAGTAAAGTTTCTGCAAGCACTCAATGCCGAACTGAAAGAGCAGAAAGGCGATGTTGCTCGCGGAGAAAAAGCACTGGAAGAAGTGGAAGCCCTTCAACTGGAAAAGACGCAGTTACAACACCAGTTGCAGGCTTGTGACAAGGAACGTGCCGCATTGGAAGTATGGGGAGACTTTGACCCAGCATCAGTTACGAGATTACAAGATGCTGGATATCAGGTGAATTTCTATATCTGCTCAGAGAAAAACTTTAATGAGGAATGGCTGGAAGCGTACCATGCTACGGAGATCAACCGTATCGGTTCACGCATCTATTTTATCACTATAACTAAGAAAGGTTCATTGCCCGAATTGGAAGTGGAGACAGCCAAACTGCCCGTAATGTCACTGAGCCGGCTCATTGCCAAGTGCGAAGGCATGGAGCAAAAGATAAAGGAAGTGGACGAGAAGCTGACTGCCATAGCAGGGGAGAAGTTACTTTCCTTGCAAGCTGCACAGGCTAATGTTCATTCGCAGATAGAATTTTCTAAAGTTGTGCTGAATACGGAACAGGCTGCGGACAACAAATTGATGTTGCTGCAAGGCTGGGCGCCGGCTTCACGGATTCCGGAAATCACAAAGTTCCTGAACCGGCAGGAGGTGTACTTTGAAGTTGCTGATCCAACTCCTGAAGACAATGTACCCATTCAGCTCAATAACAAAGGATTTTTCCGTCTATTCGAACCGATTATGAAGTTGTATATGCTTCCTAAATATAATGAATTGGATTTGACTCCATTCTTTGCCCCTTTCTTTATGCTCTTCTTCGGGCTGTGTCTGGGCGATTCGGGTTACGGTCTGTTCATGGTATTGGGAGTGACTGTTTATCGCATGGTAGCGAAGAACATCAGTGCATCCATGAAGTCTGTTTTGACTTTGGTGCAGTTATTGGGAGCCGCTACCTTCTTCTGCGGTATGCTGACAGGGACATTCTTCGGATTCAATCTGTATGGTAACGATATTCCGTTCTTTAACAAGATGCGCGATTTGTTCTTCCTTGACAATCAGTGGATGTTCAACCTTTCATTGATTTTGGGAGCGGTACAGATTATCTTTGGTATGATACTGAAAGCTGCTAATCAGACAATCCAGTTCGGATTTAAGTATGCACTTTCCACAGTCGGATGGATTATAGTACTGGTAAGTATGGCATTGGCATTCCTTTTGGGTGATGTGATGCCGATGGGTGGAACAGCCCATTTGGTAATACTGGGTATAGCCGCAGTGCTTATTTTCCTGTTCAACAGTCCCGGAAAGAATATTTTCCTCAACATCGGTCTGGGTTTGTGGGATTCCTACAATATGGCGACCGGCTTGCTGGGTGATATCCTTTCGTATGTGCGTTTGTTTGCATTAGGACTTTCGGGCGGTATTCTTGCCAGTGTGTTTAACAGCCTGGCTGCGGGTATGAGTCCCGACAATGCTATTGCCGGTCCGATAGTGATGGTACTAATTTTCCTGATTGGTCACTCTATCAATATGTTTATGAATATTCTGGGTGCAATGGTTCACCCGATGCGTCTTACTTTTGTAGAGTTCTTCAAGAATTCGGGTTACGAAGGTGGAGGCAAGGAATATAAGCCATTTAAAAATTAGAGCTGTTTAAAATTTATTCAGCTTGTTGTTCTGAATGAGATGAAAAATTTGCAAACTTGCTTGCAGATCCTTTGTAAAGTTCAGGATGACATAAAAAGGAATTTTCCTTTTAGGAAGAGTTTGATAAATAAAGAATTTAAAAATTAAAAAATAGAAGAATTATGGAAATGAATTTATTGATTGCCTACATAGGCATCGCAATTATGGTTGGTTTATCAGGTATAGGTAGTGCATACGGTGTAACTATAGCAGGTAATGCATCTATCGGCGCATTAAAGAAGAACGACAGCGCTTTCGGTAACTTCTTGGTGTTGACCGCACTTCCCGGTACACAAGGTTTGTATGGTTTCGCCGGTTACTTCATGTTTCAAAGTATTTTCGGTGTTTTGACTCCGGCTATTACAGGTATTCAGGCTGCTGCCGTGCTTGGTTCGGGAATCGCCTTGGGCCTTGTAGCACTCTTCTCTGCTATTCGTCAGGGACAAGTTTGTGCCAATGGTATCGCTGCCATCGGTCAGGGACACAATGTATTCGGTAATACATTGATTTTAGCTGTATTCCCCGAATTGTATGCCATTGTTGCTTTGGCTGCAACCTTCTTGATGGGTTCTGCATTGGTTGCATAATCAGATTAGTTCTTTAATAAAAGGGGCTGTTTTCGTATATTTACGGAAATAGCCCTTTTTCTTGTCCTAAAGGAGAATAAATTGATTAAAATACTTACTATTGTTACTTATATCAGCTTTCTTTGTGATAAATGTTAAATATGAAATGGTAAAAGTTAATAAGTGAGTCTGAAATTTCTAACAAAGTTCTGGAAAAACTTTATTATCTCATTGAAATTGTGTACCTTTGCACTCGAAAATAAGATTAGGTATATAGATGGCAAAAGAACTATTAACCCCCAGTTATATCTTCGAAGCGAGTTGGGAAGTGTGTAATAAGGTAGGGGGCATTTATACAGTGTTGTCAACAAGAGCAAAAACACTGCAAGATATTTACAAGGATAAAGTGTTTTTTATAGGTCCGGATGTGTGGGCAGGAAAAGAGAACCCCTTGTTTATCGAGAATGAGAATTTGTGTGCGGCATGGCGTGGACATGCTTTGAAAAACGATGGTTTGAAAGTCCGTATCGGACGTTGGAATATCCCTGGAGAACCCATAGTTATATTAGTGGATTTTTATCCGTTCTTTTCAAAGAAGAATGAGATATACGGACAAATGTGGGAAGATTTCCAAGTGGATTCGCTTCATGCATACGGAGATTATGACGAAGCATCCATGTTCTCTTATGCAGCAGGAAAAACTGTTGAAAGTTTCTACCGATTCAATCTGACGGAAAATGATAAGGTCATTTATCAGGCTCACGAATGGATGACAGGTATGGGAGCACTCTATCTACAGAAGGCAGTTCCCGAAATAGCAACAATATTTACTACTCATGCTACTTCTATCGGCCGCTCGATTGCCGGTAACAATAAACCTCTTTACGATTATTTATTTGCTTACAATGGTGATCAGATGGCACGTGAACTTAATATGGAGGCCAAGCACTCTATAGAAAAGCAAACGGCACATCATGTGGATTGCTTTACCACTGTCAGTGAAATCACTAATAATGAATGTAAGGAACTGTTGGAGAAACCGGCAGATGTGATTTTAATGAATGGTTTTGAGGATGATTTTGTTCCACAGGGACGTACCTTTACTGCTAAACGTAAGAAAGCACGCGCCACTCTGTTGAATCTCGCTAATAAGTTATTGGGAGTAAATTTGAGTGATGATACTTTGATATTAGGCACCAGTGGACGTTACGAATTTAAGAATAAAGGCATCAATGTGTATTTGGAAGCTTTGAACCGATTGACTCGTGACAAGAATCTGAAGAAGGAGGTATTGGCATTTATCAATGTTCCGGGATGGGTGGGAGACCCTCGTGAAGATTTGATGGAACGTTTGAAGAGCAATAAAAACTATACTACTCCGTTGGAATGCCCGTTTATTACTCATTGGTTGCATAACATGAGTCACGACCAGGTGCTCGACATGATGAAGTATTTGGGAATGGCAAATTCTGCCAACGATAAAGTGAAGGTTATCTTTGTTCCCTGCTATTTGGATGGAAAAGACGGCATTATTAATATGGAGTACTATGATTTGGTATTGGGACATGATTTGAGCGTTTATCCTTCATATTATGAACCATGGGGATATACTCCGCTTGAAAGTGTTGCTTTCCATGTGCCGACAATCACTACTGACTTGGCAGGTTTCGGACTTTGGGTGAATTCACTGAAGGGTTCGTATAGTGAGCTGAAAGATGGTGTGAAAGTGATTCACCGTTCGGACTACAACTATTCTGAAGTGGCAGACGTTATAAAAGATAATATTTCGGTATTTTCCGGCATGACTGAGGCTGAAATCAAGATGATACGTAAACGTGCTGCCGACATTGCGGAAAAAGCTTTGTGGAAGCACTTTATTAAATATTATTATGAGGCTTATGACGTGGCATTACGCAATGCACAGAAAAGGCTTTTATTAGGTTGAAAATTGAATATAATATTAATATAATTAGAGAGACATGAAAATCAAGATTAGTAATGCAAATACTCCTACTTGGAAAGACGTAACTGTAAAATCACGCATTCCTGAGGAATTGAAAAAGTTAGAAGAATTAGCACGCAACATCTGGTGGGCATGGAACTACGAGGCAACTGAGTTGTTTAGAGATTTAGACCCTGTTTTGTGGAAGGAAGCTGGACAAAATCCTGTAGTTCTTCTAGAACGATTGAGCTATGAAACACTGGAAAAACTGGCAAAGGATAAAAATATCCTGAAACGCATGAACGATGTATATGCAAAGTTCAGAGCTTATATGGATGTGCAGCCCGACGCCAAGCGCCCTTCTGTAGCTTATTTTTGTATGGAGTATGGTTTGACACACGTTCTGAAAATCTATTCGGGCGGTTTGGGTATCTTGGCAGGTGACTACCTGAAAGAAGCATCAGACAGCAACGTAGATATGTGTGGTGTCGGATTCTTGTATCGCTATGGATATTTTACTCAAAGCCTTTCGATGGACGGACAGCAGGTAGCAGGATACGAAGCTCAGAATTTCGGTAGTTTGCCTATCGAACGTGTATTGGATGACAACGGACAACCGATGGTTATCGATGTTCCCTATCTGAACTATTTCGTTCATGCTTATGTGTGGAAAGTCAATGTAGGTCGTGTTCCTTTGTATCTGTTGGATACAGATAATGAAATGAACAGCGAGTTTGACCGTCCTATCACTTATCAGCTTTATGGTGGTGACTGGGAAAACCGTTTGAAGCAAGAAATACTGTTAGGTATCGGTGGTGTGTTGATGCTGAAGAAATTAGGTATCAAGAAAGATATTTATCACTGTAATGAAGGACATGCTGCATTATGCAACGTTCAGCGTCTGTGTGACTATGTAGAAGGTGGTTTGACGTTCGACCAATCTTTGGAGGTCGTTCGTTCTTCTTCTCTTTATACGGTTCATACTCCGGTGCCTGCCGGTCATGACTACTTCGATGAAGGTTTGTTCGGCAAGTACATGGGCGGTTATCCGCAACGTATGGGTATCAGCTGGCAAGATTTGATGGATATGGGACGTATCAATCCGGGAGATGCCGGCGAGCGTTTCTGTATGTCTACTTTTGCTTGCAACACTTGTCAGGAAGTAAACGGTGTGAGTTGGTTGCACGGAAAAGTATCTCAGGAAATGTTCTCAGGTATTTGGAAGGGCTATTTCCCCGAAGAAAGCCATGTAGGTTATGTAACCAATGGTGTTCATTTCCCTACTTGGAGTGCGACAGAATGGAAAAAGCTCTATGCGAAGCATTTTGCTCCCAACTTTATGGAAGACCAGTCTAACGAAAAGATTTGGGAAGCTATATATAATGTGGCTGACGAAGAAATCTGGGCAACTCGTCAGGCTTTGAAGAATAAATTGGTAGACCACATCCGCAAGCAGTTCAGTGAAAGTTGGTTGAAGAATCAGGGTGATCCTTCACGCATCGTTTCTTTGATGGAAAAGATCAATCCGAATGCTTTGATGATTGGTTTCGCTCGTCGTTTTGCCACTTACAAACGTGCACATCTGTTGTTTACTGATATTGAACGTTTGGCTAAGATTGTGAACAACCCTGACTATCCGGTACAGTTCTTGTTTGCAGGTAAAGCTCACCCGCACGATGGTGCAGGTCAGGGATTGATTAAGAAGATTGTAGAAATCTCTCGTCGTCCTGAGTTCTTGGGCAAAATTATTTTCTTGGAAAACTACGATATGCAGTTGGCTCGTCGTTTGGTTTCTGGCGTTGATATTTGGATGAATACTCCGACTCGTCCTTTGGAAGCATCAGGTACATCAGGTGAGAAAGCTTTGATGAACGGTGTAGTAAACTTCTCTGTACTCGACGGATGGTGGTTGGAAGGCTACCGCGAAGGTGCAGGATGGGCGTTGACAGAAAAACGTACTTATCAGAATCAGGATCATCAAGACCAGTTGGATGCTGCTACTATCTACAGTATTCTGGAAAATGAAATCCTGCCATTGTATTATGCACGTAACCGCAAGGGTTATTCTGAAGGTTGGGTGAAGACTATCAAGAACTCTATTGCTCAGGTAGCTCCTCATTACACTATGAAGCGTCAGTTGGATGACTACTATTCTAAGTTCTATACCAAAGAAGCTAAACGTTTCAAAGAATTGGTAGCTAACGACTATGCTAAAGCAAAAGAAATTGCCGCATGGAAGGAAAAGGTTGCAGAATTATGGGATTCTATTGAAATCGTTTCCAGCGAAAAGAATGAAGAATTGGCTAGCGGTAATATCGAGACCGGAAAAGAATATACTATAACTTATGTAGTGGACGAAAAGGGACTGGATGATGCTGTAGGTATCGAACTGGTTACTACTTACACCAATGCAGAAGGTAAAGAGCATATCTATTCTGTAGAGCCGATGGAAGTAATCAAGAAAGAAGGTAATCTGTACACATTCCAGGTTAAACATAGTCTTTCTAACTCCGGCAGCTTTAAGGTATCATACCGTATGTTCCCGAAGAATGTAGATTTGCCTCACCGTCAGGACTTCTGCTATGTTCGTTGGTTCGTATAATTCATTGAAGTAAGTGTATCTCTCTGTTTCTCAGAGTGATTTCATGATAATATAATAAGAGAGCCGTTTCCTGTTGGGGGGACGGCTCTCTTTTATATTTAGTACAGTGAAAGACTGTGTGTGTTCCAAAAGGAAGAGTAATCTCCTTTCACACAAAACGGATATTGAAACGTCCTATTCATGGGGATTCTGTGTGAAAGCTGTTTCTCTTATAATAGAAAGGGGTTGTGTCAAAACGTGGATAATGCTGTCGTTTCGTTCGTAGGGGCGAGGTTCGCTCGCCCGAAAACAGTTTACTTTGTGTCTTCGGGCAGGCAAATCCTGCCCCTACAGCTGACGATTGGATAGGCTGGTTTAGTTTTGACACACTCCATTTCCGTTTATAGGATATTGCTCTTCTCTTATTTTAAAAGCTCGCTTAATTTGGCTTTAATATCTTCGCCGCGCAGGTTGCGTGCAACGATAGTTCCTTCTTGGTCAACTAAAACAGTGGCAGGAATAGAATTTACGCCATACAGTTTTGCGCCTGCATTGTTCCAGCCTTGCAAATCAGACATCTGCGGCCATGTGATATCAAGAGTGGTGATAGCTTCTTTCCATTTATCCAGATTGTTGTCCAGAGAAACGCCTACGATACCGAAACCTTTATTCTTGAATTCCTTGTAAGCGGCAACTACATTCGGCATTTCCTTGCGGCAAGGTCCACACCAGCTGGCCCAGAAGTCAATCAATGTGTATTTGTTCTTGCTTATGAAATCAGACAACTTCACTGTTTGACCTTCAGGAGTATCCATAGAGAAATCAATGTATTTCTGACCAACAGCAGTTTTTTCTACAGTTTCAATATGTTTCTTCAGTTTTGCGATACGGTCATTGTTGGCAAACTGAGCGGGAACTTTTTCAACTAAAGATTTCTGTTTTTCCAAATCGAATGCAGCAGCATAAGAAGGAAGCAACTGTATACCTACCGCATTCGTAATGTTAGCTTCGATAGTATTAAAGACCATATCCATGGCGATACTGTCCTTCTTTTCTATTTCTTTCATTACATTTTCGCGCTGTTCGTCAGTCAGTGTAGAATCAGCCATTGCGCTACGATACATATCGTTCATTTCTTTGCTCATAGCGATGAAGTTGTCTTTAAACTGCTGGTAAACATCATTGTTTGCAGTACCGCCGATTTTGTTTTCTTCGCCCAATGCTACAGTGATATTTCCGTTTTCGAGGAAGAAGTCGGCACGGTTACGTTTTCCGTCTTTTGCATAAATGATAAAGCAGTTTGTTGCTGTATCCTGTCTTCCGGTGAATGTGAAAGCACCTCCTGCTACAGTGGTAGAATCCAGTTTCACCCAGTCGCCATTCTTGTATTCCTGCAAATAAATAGTGTCGCCGTCGGCAAGACCTTCTACTGTTCCCGATACTTTGTAAGCGGGTGAATTGTTACATGCAGTGAAAGCCAAGCTTCCTACTGCCAATAAATAAACTAATTTTTTCATTGTGATGATATTATAATTTGGACGCAAAGATAGTTACTTAATTAATACAGAAGAGAAAAAAAAGTTTTTATTTTCATCTGTCCATTAAGAATATATAGAATATTATGTGTTTTTTTGCAAGATAATGTGAGTGCATTTGTTTCAAATGGTTATCTTTGTGCCTAAATACCATTTATGAAATGTTAATATTCAGTCTTGCACTAATTACTATCCTGTTTCTTTTGTTAGTATGGACCACTATCAGGGAAAGAACTATGGCGAAAGAAATAAAGTTAGCCCAACAATTCTACGCTGCTATTTGGAATAATGCCCATGAATTTATTTTCTTGATAGACAAAACTTCCCATGTCGTTAAAACCAATTATTATACGGTTTGTAATATGCCTTGCCGGGAAGATTGGAAGTGTTTTGGAGAAATCTTGCAATGTCGGTATGCTCGTGAAACAGCTACGTGCAATAAGCATGAGAAGTGTCGCAACTGTTTGATAAGAAGTAAGATAAGAGAAGTGCTTAAGAATCACGGCAGTTTTAGTAATTTCGAGACTACGATGGATATTCAGATATCTTCCCTTCCTGCCACTCTATACAGCATGATGGTTTCGGGACGGTATCTGTCGCTTAACGGTCATGATTATGTGATATTGACCGTACATGATATCAGTGAGGAGCGAGCGTTGGAATCTTCATTGAAGCACAGCAATGAGAAATTTCTTTGTTTCTTCGATAATGTGACTGTAGGTTGTGCCATTTGCGATAAAGAAGGAACACTGATAGAGGTGAATGACGCTTATGTAGACTATATGGGGTTGGAGTCTAAGGGGGACGCAGTCAATCAGCTCAATATTTATACCAATCCCTGCATCAATCCTGAGTTTAAGGAGATGATGAAGTCCGGCATTCCGGTATCGGGCGAAGTGAAATACGATTATGAGTTGATTAATCAGGTTTATGTAAAGAGTCGTCATAAAGATGTGCACTATTTTCGTTTTATTGTCAACTATTTGAGAGACGCGGCCGGTAATGTGGAGAATATCCTGATTATTTGGGTAGAGAATACCTTAATTCACAAAACCTTGCGGCAAAACAAGAGTTTCCGCGAGATGATTAGTGCAGCTTCATCTGCCTCCAACATCGGTTTCTCTTCTATAAATTTGTTGAAGAATGAGCAGTTGGTGACACCGGAATATCTCAAGAACCTGGGAGTCTCTTCTGAAATAGATTTGAATACCATCTTTTCCCACATGAAATATGTAGATACGGATACATCCCGGCAACAGGAGTTTACGGAGTATGTGGAGAAGGCCAGACATGAAAAGGTGAAGCCTTTGGAAAGGAATATTCATCTGATAGTGAACGGTGAGCCCAGATGGATTAAGCAGTTTCTTATTCAGCAGACATTCGATCCTGATAATGGAAACATCGTTTTGTTGGGAGTAAATGTCGATATCAATGAGCAGAAGAAAACGGAAGAAGCGTTGCGCGAGGCAAAAGAAAAAGCCGAAAGTTCAGATAAGCTGAAGTCTGCTTTTGTGGCAAATATGAGTCATGAGATTCGTACTCCTTTGAATGCGATTGTAGGTTTTGCCAATCTGTTGGTCACTTCGGAAGACAAAGAAGATTTTGATAGCTTCAAGCAAATTATTGAGCAGAACAGCAACCAACTTTTGCAATTGATAGGTGACATTTTGGATCTCTCGAAGATTGAGTCGGATACATTGGATTTTGTGTGGAGCAATGTAAATGTCAATGCCATGATGTATGAATTGGAAAAGATATTCCAAATGCGAAATGCCGCCAATCCTGATGTTGTGATAAAATGTGTGGCAAGTGTGGGCGACTGCATGATACGCACAGACCGCCAACGGTTGATTCAGGTGGTATCCAATTTGATGACCAATGCCATTAAGTTCACCACGCAGGGCAGCATTATTATGGGATATGAAAAGCGGAAGGAAGAAATATATTTCTATGTGACAGATACCGGCTGCGGTATTCCGGAAGAAAATCAAAGTCAGGTGTTTGAGCGTTTTGTCCAATTGGACAGCTTTAAACAGGGCACCGGTTTGGGGCTTCCGATATGCAGCAGCATTATCAGAGCAATGGGAGGCAAGATAGGGGTGAAATCTAAGCTGGGAGAAGGATCGACATTCTGGTTCATATTGCCCGAATGTCCGCCTGTGAAGAATGAACCGGAATCAGGAAAACAGTACTTTTAGTTGTGTCATTGTTTCCGGATAGTCTGATTGGGAAGCGTATATTTGCATTTCTGTCAGATTCCCATGTCAAATAGCCGATAATTATGATTATTTCTCTATCTTTGCGCGCGAAAATGTAGAGGCGTTCGTCGTCCAGTTACAAAAAGTAGTATGCAACAGTCTAATTATATAATTGAGGTTAAGGATGTTTCCAAGTTTTTTGGCGATAAAATAGCATTGGATAACATCAACTTGTACGTGAAAAAAGGAGAATTCGTAACGATTCTGGGTCCTTCGGGATGTGGAAAGACTACGCTTTTGCGCCTTATTGCCGGTTTTCAGACCGCTTCGGAAGGAGAAATCCGAATAGCAGGGCAGGAGATTACACAAACTCCGCCACATAAAAGGCCGGTAAATACCGTATTTCAGAAGTATGCCTTGTTTCCACATCTGAATGTATATGACAATATAGCGTTCGGGTTGAAACTCAAGAAACTTCCCAAACAGACCATTGAAAAGAAAGTAAAGGCAGCCCTCCGGATGGTGGGGATGACCGATTATGAATATCGTGATGTCAACTCGCTTTCAGGCGGTCAGCAGCAACGTGTGGCCATAGCCCGTGCCATTGTGAATGAACCGGAAGTATTGCTCCTCGACGAACCGTTGGCAGCTCTTGACCTGAAGATGCGTAAAGATATGCAGATGGAACTGAAGGAGATGCATAAAACATTGGGAATCACCTTTGTGTATGTGACACACGATCAGGAAGAAGCTCTCACACTGAGTGATACGATTGTGGTGATGAGTGAGGGGCGCATTCAGCAGATAGGTACTCCTGTAGATATCTACAATGAACCCATCAACTCATTTGTCGCCGATTTTATCGGAGAGAGTAATATCCTGAACGGCGTAATGATAAAAGACAAGTTAGTGCGTTTTGCCGGTGTAGAGTTTGAGTGCGTGGACGAAGGTTTTGGCGAGAATATGCCTGTAGATGTGGTGGTTCGGCCTGAGGACTGGTACATTTTCCCTCTTTCGGATGCTGCACAGATTACGGGTACAGTTACTTCTTCCATCTTCAAGGGAGTACATTATGAGATGGTTGTTGTGGCAAACGGTTATGAGTTTATTGTGCAGGACTACCATCACTTTGATGTGGGACAGGAAGTAGGTCTGCTGGTTAAACCGTTTGACATCCATATCATGAAGAAAGAGCGCGTATGCAATACTTTCGAGGGAGAGATGGTAGACGAAAATCATGTTGATTTCTTGGGCTGCCATTTTGAATGTCTGCCTGTGAAGGACATCGAACCGGGTGAAAAAGTAAAAGTAGTGGTGGCATTTAAGGATATTATCCTGCAAGACAATGAAGAAGACGGAACATTAACCGGCGATGTGCGTTTTATCCTTTACAAAGGCGACCATTACCACCTCACTGTTGCATCGGACTGGGGTGAAGATATTTATGTAGATACCAACGATGTATGGGACAATGGTGACCATGTGGGTATCAGTATTCTGCCTGAAAAGATTAAAATAATAAAGATTGTAGATTAATAAAAAAGAAAAGAGGTGCTCAGAACAATACAATTCTTCTTGTCCTCGCGTAAGAGTTGGACTATCCCTTACGTGATATTTTCGGCGATATTTGTTATTCTTCCGCTTCTTCTGATAGTGGTTTATGCATTTATGGACGATGCCGGGCATTTTACTTTCGGTAATTTTGCTAAATTCTTTGCCCATCCGGAGGCCATCAATACGTTTGTCTATTCCATTGGCGTTGCCATTATTACGACGGTCGTGTGCATTCTGTTGGGTTATCCTGCCGCTTACATTCTGACGCAGACCCGAATGAAGTATGCGCAAACCATTGTAGTGCTCTTCATCCTTCCCATGTGGGTCAATATCCTGATTCGTACGTTGGCGACAGTGGCGCTTTTCGACTTTATGAATGTGCCGTTGGGCGAAGGAGCGTTGATATTCGGCATGGTGTATAACTTCCTGCCTTTTATGATTTATCCTATTTATAACACATTGCAGAAGTTGGATAAAAGTTATGTGGAGGCAGCGCAAGACTTGGGCGCCAATCCGGTACAGGTGTTCTTTAAGGCAGTGTTGCCATTGTCTATGCCCGGCATTGTGAGTGGTATTCTCATGGTATTCATGCCCACTATCTCGACATTTGCAATTGCCGAATTGCTGACAATGAACAATATAAAGCTGTTTGGTACTACCATTCAGGAAAATATCAATAACAGTATGTGGAACTATGGGGCAGCGCTTTCACTTATCATGCTGTTCTTGATTGGTGCTACCACTTTGTTTGCCTCAGATGACAAGGGCAATGATGAAGGAGGTGGCTTATGGTAAAGAAAATATTATGCCAGGGATACCTGTGGCTCCTGTTATTATTGCTCTATGCCCCTATCTTTATCATTATGATTTATTCTTTTACAGAGGCAAAGGTGTTGGGCAATTGGACAGGATTCTCAACGAAACTTTATTCGTCGCTGTTCACCACAGGCACTCATCACTCGTTGACCAATGCCCTGATTAATACACTGACCATCGCGCTGATAGCTGCAACGGTTTCCACGTTATTGGGAAGTATCACTGCCATCGGCATATTCAATCTGCGTGCCCGTTCGCGCAAGGCAATCAGCTTTGTCAATAATATCCCTATTCTGAACGGCGATATCATCATCGGTATCTCGCTGTTTCTGCTGTTTGTTTCACTGGGTATTCCTCAGGGATACACTACTGTGGTGTTGGCCCACATTACATTTTGCACGCCATACGTGATTCTGAGTGTATTGCCGCGCCTCAAACAGATGAACCCGAATATTTATGAAGCGGCACTTGACTTGGGGGCAACTCCCATGCAGGCGCTTCGCAAAGTGATTATTCCCGAAATACTTCCGGGGATGATTTCAGGTTTCATGCTGGCAGTCACACTGTCTATCGACGATTTTGCCGTTACCGTGTTCACTATCGGCAATGAAGGACTGGAGACTCTGTCTACCTATATTTATGCCGATGCGCGGAAAGGCGGACTTACTCCCGAACTTCGTCCCCTTTCAACCATTATATTTGTATTGGTGCTGGTGTTGCTTATCATAATCAACCGCCGTTCGAGCAAGAAAAAAGAGGCATAAGAAGATGAAGATAAAGATGAATAAATGGATAGTGGCATGCGCCTGCGGGTTACTTTCACTCACGGGATGCTACAACACGGGCGAACCTCGTGAAAATGTGCTGAAGATATACAATTGGGCAGACTATATCGATGAAGATGTGCTTGCCGAATTTCCCGAATGGTATAAAGAGCAAACGGGTGAGGACATCCGTATCGTTTATCAGACCTTCGATATCAATGAAATCATGCTGACCAAAATTGAACGCGGTCATGAGGACTTTGATGTGGTATGTCCTTCAGAGTATATCATCGAGCGAATGTTGAAGAAGAACCTGTTGCTGCCTATTGATACAGCTTTTGGTAAGACTCCTAATTATTTGCATAACGAGTCTCCCTATATCCGCGAGCAGTTGGATAAGTTGAGTCAGCCGGGGCGCCGTGCTTCCGATTATGCCATCGGATATATGTGGGGAACGGCCGGACTTCTGTATAATACAGACCATGTTCCTGCGGAAGATGCCAAGACATGGGCGAGTCTGTGGAATCTCAAGTACAAGAATAAAATCTTGATGAAAGAGAGCTACCGTGATGCCTACGGAACAGCCCTTATCTATGCCAACAGCGAAAACTTGAAAGAGGGGAAGGTGACGGTGGAAGAGTTGATGAACAACTATTCACAGGCATCTGTCGATACGGTAGAGAAGTACTTGAAGGCCATGAAGCCTCTGATAGCCGGTTGGGAAGCTGATTTTGGAAAGGAGATGATGACTAAAAACAAGGCATGGCTCAACATGACTTGGAGTGGAGATGCAGTATGGGCAATCGAAGAAGCCGATGCTGTGGGAGTAAACTTGGATTATGAAGTGCCTGAGGAGGGGAGTAATGTGTGGTATGACGGTTGGGTGATTCCCAAGTATGCCCGCAATGTGAAGGCTGCCAGTTATTTTATCAATTACCTGTGCCGTCCTGAAGTTGCTTTGCGCAATATGGACGCCTGCGGTTATGTGAGTTCTGTTGCCACTCCCGAAATATTGGAAGAGAAGATAGATACGGCTCTGAACTATTATTCCGATTTGAGCTATTTCTTTGGTCCGGAAGCAGATAGTGTCCGGATTGACAAGGTGCAGTATCCTGATCGTCGTGTGGTGGAACGTTGTGCCATGATTCGTGATTCGGGTGACCGTACGGAGGCGGTGTTGGAAATGTGGTCGCGTGTGAAAGGGGATAATCTTGGATTGGGAATTGTGGTCGTGATATTTGTATCGGTCGGAGTGATGCTGGTGTATACGGTTTACAGACGGATACAGCGCTATCAATATGAGAAATCACAACGTCGCCGCAGGAGACACCGCAAAAGGAGATAATCCTTCTTGCTGCCGGTGAAATGCCGGGCTCACGGATTTTATAAAAAACAACAGAGGGTGTGTCAAAACTATATCCCATCGTCAGCTGTAGGGGCAGGGTCTGCCTACCCGAAGACACAAAGCAAACTGTTTTCGGGCGAGCGAACCTCGCCCCTACGAACTAAACGACAGTATTATCCACGTTTTAACACAACCCTCTGTTTCTCTCTATCTTCTTATCTACTGAAATTAGATAATATATTGGTCTGAAATAGACTCGTTATTCATCACGCGGCGAATTGTTTCAGCAAACATATCAGCGATAGTCAGCTGTTTCACCTTGGCACAACGGTTAGAATAAGGAATACTGTCTGTAAACAGCATTTCTTCCAAACCGGAATTTTGAACGCGTTCGGAAGCAGGGCCGGACATCACACAGTGGGAAGCAATGGCGCGGACAGAAATGGCTCCGGCTTCCTTCATGATATCGGCAGCTTTGGTAATTGTACCGGCTGTATCCACCATGTCGTCAATCAAGATGACATTTTTGTCTTTCACGTCACCGATAATCTGCATAGTAGCCACTACGTTTGCTCTTTCGCGAGTCTTGTTGCACAATACCAAAGGCACATCAAGGTATTTGGCGTATGTGCTGGCACGCTTGGAACCTCCCACGTCGGGAGTGGCGATTACAAGGTTTTCAAGGTTCAGCGACTGAATGTAGGGCAAGAAGATGCCTGATGCATACAGGTGGTCTACCGGAATGTTGAAGAAACCCTGAATCTGGTCGGCGTGCAAGTCCATGGTAATCAAACGGTCGATACCTGCTACACTCAGCAAGTCAGCCACCAGTTTGGCACCGATAGAAACACGCGGTTTGTCTTTTCTGTCTTGGCGAGCCCATCCGAAGTAAGGGATAACGGCTACGATGCTTTTGGCAGAAGCTCTTTTTGCTGCGTCAATCATCAGCAGCAGTTCCATCAGGTTGTCAGAATTAGGAAAGGTAGATTGCACTAAGAATACATGGGCACCTCTAATTGACTCTTCGAAGGAAACAGCAAATTCACCATCTGCAAAGTGTGTAATGTTCATGTTTCCCAGTTCGCAGCCGAGGCTGTTGCAAATTTTTTCTGCAAGGTATTTCGAGTTTGTTCCCGAGAATACTTTAAAAGGAGATGTTTTACTCATTTTGTAATAGATATTACCTATTTGTTAATTTGCGTGCAAAGGTACATATTATAATTAGAATTTAAAAATCGAACATTAAAAATTAATTCGTATTCTTTTAAACGCCTTTTTTCGGGCAAGAATATGCATTTCTTTTCTCTGTTTCTCTTTGCTTTTAGTTAATCCGCCAACTTTTTCAGTTTGCGGAAGTGTTCTATCAACAATCGGTAGTCGCGGTCGCAGCGTGTATCGAACTTATTCCACAACGCGCCCAAGATGGCTGCTCCGCCAAAGCCGAAGTCTTTTACCTCTAAGATATTGTCCACATCAATGCCACCCAGTGCGATAACTTTCTTGTCGATAATGCCGGCTTTGTCGGCGGCACGAAGTTCTTCGGCCGTATAAGCGGAGTTGTAGTTCATCTTGGAGATGCTGTTGAATACAGGACTCAGAAAAACATAGTCACACGCTTGCTTGTGTTCCTTTGCTTCGTCTAAAGAGTGGCATGAGCAACTGATATGCCCTTTATAGTTTTCGGGTGGATTGGGGTTGCGGCCGTTCAGGTGAATGCCTTTCAACTTATATTCATCCTTCAGATAGAAATGTCCGTGCACCACGATGCGTTTATGGTACTGTTCGGGAATCAAGGTGAGCAGCCGTTCGGCGAACATGGGCGCTGTGTCGGGCTTGCGCAGATGGAGTGTGTCCAGTCCTTCCTCAAACAGGGCCGTGATTATCTTGTCTTCCTCCACAAAATATGTGGGGGTTGTGATTAGAATTAACTTCATACTTTTCAATTAATTGCTAAGCAAAGATAGTAATCAATATGTAATATTCCTAGTAGTTTGCTGTATTTATTTAACGGTTGGGGGAGAAGCTATAAATAAAAAAATCTTCGTCGACCTTCACAGGCAAATGAAGATTAAGGGTTTATTATGGTTACAAAGGTAATATAAAAAATGGATAAAGCAATACTTTGCACCATAAAAGATTTTATTTTTCTAAGAAGAGGATGTGCGTCTCCATCGTCATGAGGTCGATAACCCATAATTTGCCGCTTAGCACTTCACCATATCCGCCTATTACTTTCAGTACTTCGGTTGCCTCAGCGCATCCCACCATGCCGGGGGTCACTCCAAGTACGCCTTTGGGCGGGTGGGGCATGGAGAGCATTTCGTCTTCCTCCGGAAAAAAGTGGCGATAGTTCGGGCCGCCTTGGTAATTGAATACAGACACTTGCCCATCGAAAGCGCGGATGGCACCATATACATAGACCTTGCCCAACTGTACGCAAGTGTCATTGATGAGGTAGCGGGTGGCGAAGTTGTCGCATCCGTCGACCACGATGTCGTATTGGCTGATAATTTCGACGGCATTCTCTATGGTGAGCCGATGAGGGTAGGCATTGATTCGTATGGAGCTGTTCAGGGCTTCGAGACGTTTCTTGGCTTGGGTAGCCTTGTGCATACCTACTTCGGTTTCGCTATAGAGCACCTGGCGTTGTAAGTTGCTGATGCTTACCACGTCATCGTCCATTAGTCCGATGGTGCCCACTCCGGCTCCTGTCAGGTATAAGGCGATGGGGGAGCCCAGCCCGCCTACACCGACTATAAGGACTTTGGCGCGTTGGAGGCGCTGTTGTCCTCCTTCTCCCAGTTCGGGGAGAAGGATTTGACGGTTGTATCTTTCCATATCTTATGGTCGCGTTTATCGTTTCATTCAAGTGATTATATTTCCTCACCAGAGTGATATAATTGAATCTGCCGGGTGATGTAGTTTCATCACTAAGGTGATACGATTATATCGAAAGGCTGTGTGAGGAGGTTTGATACTGTCTGTATTGCTTATCGCGTTAACGTGAATTGGTCAAAGGAAGCGTCCCAGTCTTTCCATACCGGTTCTCGTCCTAATGATTTCAGTGCGCGTTCCACTTCTACGGCCGTACGCTCGTCGCTTACATGGAATTGCTCCAAGGCTTGCGGATACGTATAGTAGCCTCCCGGTTCGGTTTTGCTTTCGGCGCTCATGGTGGTGACGCCCAGTCCTGCCATGTTATCGCGGATGTGTGCCGGTTCGCGGGTGGAATAGGAGATGTCTACATCATGGTCGAAGATGCGCATGGCGAAAGTGAGTTGCGCCAGTTCGCGGTCGTTCATGATGACATTCGGCTGGAAGCCGCCGTTCTCTGCCGGACGCATACGGGGGAAGTTGACACTGTATTTTGTTTTCCAGTACTTTTTCTGTAGATAGCGCAGGTGGTAGGCCATCATGGTCACGTCGGTGCGCCACTCTTCCAGTCCGATGAGGACACCCATACCGATGGAGTGAACGCCTGCCTGCCCCATACGGTCGAAGCCGTCGACACGCCATTCGAACTTGGATTTCATTCCGCGCGGATGATATACGTTGTAACGGGCTTTGTTGTAAGTCTCCTGAAAGCAGATGACACCATTCAGTCCGTGTTCCTTCAGTTCGGCATATTCTTCGGCTTTGAGGGGCATTACTTCTATTTTCAGATTGCTGAAGTATTTTTTGGCAATGTCCAGTGCTTTGGCAAGATAAGGGACTCCGGCTTTGGCAGGATTCTCGCCGGTTACCAACAGCAGGTTTTCAAACGGACCGAGTTTCTTGATTGCTTTGTATTCATCTTCCATCTGCTCGGGGGTGAGGATGGTGCGTGCCATCGGATTGCTGATATGGAAACCGCAATACACACATGAGTTGGTGCAGGAGTTTGTTATATATAGAGGTATAAACATGGAGATGGTCTTGCCGAAACGTTCTTCAGTGTATTTCTTGCTTAGTTGTGCCATCGGCTCCAGGTATTTTGCTGCTGCGGGAGAGATGAGTGCCATAAAGTCGTCTACGTCGCAATGCTCTTTGCTGAGGGCGCGAAGCACGTCACTCTCTGTCTTGGAGTAGATGGCTTTGGTGGTTTCCTCCCAATCTATTTTTTCAAGTTCTTCTGAAAACATGATAGTTATTTTTTTTATTGTTCTGTTATTGTTCAATGAATAATTGGTCTTTCTCCCATCGTAATGGGTTGGTGATGATATAATCCGATATTTCTTCGTATGAATGCTGGTTGCGGATGATGTGTTCGTAATAGTTGCGTTGCCACAAACGTATAGGCAAATCGATTTCTTTGGTTGTTTGATATTTAAAGAAACCTATTATTTGACCAATTGTCGGCTCGTAGGGGCGGGGTTTGCCCGCCCTGTTTTCCGCATAGGGCATTTCATCGTTATCAATATGTGCGGATGTTCCGGTGGATGCATTCGGGCGGGCAAACCCCGCCCCTACAATACGGATGATGCAATGGAAATGATTGGGCATGATTATATGTTCCATACATATAATGTCCGGGTATTTTTCTTGTAATTTTAAATACCACTTTTCTACTAACCTTCCTGCTTCATTCAAATACATATCTCCATTTATAATCTTTCCAAACATACACTTCTTGTCCTGTGCACAAACCGTGATGAAATACAAACCTTCTGATGAATAATCGTATTCTTTCAGGCGTATACTGTGACGGTGATGGATTTCAGGATTATACATCTTGATTTTCTGATTATTCATTTCCTTATTTTCTTTAGGATGTTGTTGCGTGCGCATTGCACGGCTGCTGTATAGTATTCCGGTTCCATGTTCTGCAAGTATGCTTCCAGTTCTCCCATCAGTTGCGGTTCTTTCAGGCAGATGGTGTATGCCAGTTTCATACATACGGCTTGTCCGGCTACACTTTCGGCAGGCGATAACATTCCGTTCAGACAGAAGTCGAAGAAAGCTACATTAATGGGCTCGGAGACAGGAAGATGAAGAAGCGTGTTCAATAGCAACCGCCGTATGCCGTCATGAGGGCATTGTATGGCTCGCTGCATCAGCTCTTCCCTTTTGTTTATCAACAGGGAAGGGGCGAGGATGCTCAGTTTTTCGCAAGCCCATGTAGCACGCCAGGCTATCTTTTTGTCTTCGTGCCGGGTGAGGGCATAGAGGTTGTCAAAGCGGGCAGGTGAATCCATCACCTGTTCCACTATGCTGTCTATGTATTTTCTTCCTAAAGCGCCTTCCAGTGCTTTCTTGAAATCTTCTTCCATTTGTTTTTTCTGTGACGATTAATTATCCGAATGCATCCCGAATGTCCGCCCGAATGGTGCATTTGTGGATGCATTCGGGCAGACACATGGGTCTGCCCCTACGATGGACGAGAACACGATTTATCCCTTGCCTTCTACATTCTTCAGGTCGCGGCTCAGTTTCATGGCGCAGAAGTTCGGTCCGCACATGGTGCAATATTCACCGTCCGTGTGGCGCCCTTCATTGAAGTATTCCAACGCGCGCTCCGGGTCGAGGCTCAAATGGAACTGGTCGCGCCAACGGAATTCATATCGTGCCTTGCTCAATGCATTGTCACGGATTTGTGCACCCGGATGGCCTTTTGCCAAATCTGCGGCATGAGCGGCTATCTTGTAAGTAATTACGCCCACGCGAACATCCTCTTTGTTGGGCAGTCCGAGGTGTTCTTTCGGAGTGACATAACACAACATGGCAGTGCCCAGCCAACCGATTTGTGCTGCGCCGATAGCCGAAGTGATGTGGTCATAGCCCGGAGCGATATCCGTAACCAATGGGCCGAGGGTGTAGAACGGTGCGTTATGGCAATGTGAAATCTGACGTTCCATGTTTTCCTTAATCTTATGCAGAGGCACATGTCCCGGGCCTTCGATGAATGCCTGTACGTTCTTGTCCCATGCGCGAAGCACAAGCTCGCCCATCGTATCCAGTTCGGCAAACTGAGCTTCATCGTTGGCATCCTGGATACAGCCGGGGCGGAGTCCGTCACCTAAGGATATGGCTACATCATATTGTGCCAGAATATCACAGATGTCGTCGAAATGTTCGTACAAGAAACTTTCCTTGTCGTGCATCAGGCACCACTTGCTCATAATGCTTCCCCCACGGCTCACGATGCCGCAAAGCCGCTTGTCTGCCAAGTGTACGTTCTGTCGGCGTATCCCGGCATGAATCGTAAAGTAGTCCACTCCCTGTTCGCATTGCTCTATTAATGTATCTTTATAAATCTCCCAACTGAGGTCTTCTACTTTTCCGTTTACTTTTTCCAATGCCTGATAGATGGGTACAGTACCCACGGGTACGGGACAGTTGCGGACAATCCATTCACGTGTCTCGTGAATATTATCTCCTGTCGAGAGGTCCATCAGTGTGTCGCCTCCCCATTTGCAGCTCCATACCGCTTTTTCTACTTCTTCGTCTATAGAAGAGGTGGTGGCCGAATTTCCGAGGTTCGTGTTAATCTTGACAAGGAAGTTGCGGCCGATAATCATCGGTTCGCTTTCGGGATGGTTGATGTTGGCAGGAAGTACGGCGCGTCCGGCAGCTATTTCGTCGCGGACGAATTCGGGAGTGATGTATGTCTCAATTCCCAGTTCCTTACAATTCATGTTCTCGCGGATAGCTACATATTCCATTTCCGGTGTAACGATACCTGCTTTGGCGTATGCCATTTGAGTGATGGCTTTTCCTGCTTTGGCGCGATAGGGCAAAGCGATATGCTCAAAGCGTAGATGGTCCAGGCTTTTATCGTCGCGGCGCATTTTTCCGTATTCGCTTGTAATGGAAGGAAGTTGTTCCACATCGCCGCGTCCGGTAATCCAGCTTTCACGCATACGGGGGAGCCCTTTTTTCAAATCTATCTCAATATCAGGGTCACTGAAGGGACCGCTGGTGTCATAGATGTAGACAGGATTGTTGGGTGTTGTCATTTTCTCACCGTTCACAATGTTGACGGTGGGAGTGAGGTTTACCTTTTGCATACCTACTTTGATGTAGGGAAACAGGGTTCCTTGCATGTATGCTTTCTCGGCGTGAGCGTATGCCTTTTTATCTTGTTCTTTGTCCATCATATTCTTATTTTAATCTAAAAATGAAGTTAAAGGTGATGAAGCGGAGGCAACCAAGTTTTGCCCGACAATACCCAATCCGGCTTCGTATGCACGGCGGCCGGCGATGACAGCTTCTTTAAATGCGGTTGCCATTTCCACCGGATTTCCGGCAACGGCAATGGCTGTATTGACCAGACAGGCGTCTGCCCCCATCTCCATCGCTTCGGCAGCATGGCTTGGAGCACCGATTCCGGCATCCACTACCACAGGGACAGAGGATTGCTCGATGATGATGCGCAGGAAATCACGTGTCTGTAAGCCTTTATTGGTACCGATGGGAGCTGCAAGAGGCATGACGGTTGCGGCACCGGCTTCTTCCAGACGTTTGCACAGAGTGGGGTCTGCCTGACAGTAAGGTAATACGACAAAACCCAGTTTCACCAGTTCTTCGGTAGCTTTCAGTGTTTCTGTGGAATCCGGCAGCAAGTAACGCGGGTCGGGGTGGATTTCAAGTTTCAGCCAGTTGGTTCCGAATGCTTCACGTGCCATTTGTGCGGCAAAAACGGCTTCTTCGGCGGTGCGTACCCCCGAAGTGTTGGGTAATAACTGGATATGCGGATGAATGATATGTTTCAGCATATCGTCTTCTTTATTATCGAGCTCGATACGTTTCATGGCTACTGTCACCATTTCGCATCCTGATGCCAGGATAGATTCTTCCATGATGGTGTTTGAATAGAATTTGCCGGTTCCCAAAAATAAGCGGGAGTCAAATTCTTTTCCGGCAATGATGAGTTTCTTCATTGTAGTTATAGTTTATTTGTTGTTTATCTTTTCGATATTTATGATTCGTCTTGTCTCTTCTATGGGGTTGTCTGCACGCAGAATCGTTCCGCTAAGGGCGACTCCTGTGACACCGGTTGCCATGATAGAAGGAATATCCTCGAAAGTTATGCCTCCGATGGCAACAATGGGCAGATGAATACCGGCCTCTCTCATTTGTGTCACAATGGAGCGATAACCCTCCAGACCCAACACCGGCGAAAGATTCTTTTTGGTTGTGGTGAAACGGAACGGGCCGCAGCCGATGTAATCAGCCCCGGCTGCATAGTGCATCTTTACATCGTCGAATGTATTGGCGGTGCCTCCTATGATAAATTCTTTTCCCAATATATTCCGGGCCTCGGCTATGGGCATGTCTTTTTTCCCCAGATGTACGCCATCGGCATGGATTTTCTTGACTAACTCCACGTGGTCGTCTATGATAAAGGTGGCACCGTAGTCCTTGCATAAAGGTTGCAGACGCAGCGCTTCGCGTTCCACCTCGCTGACAGGAGTATCTTTCATGCGTAGCTGAATCCAGCGGCAACCGCCTTCGAGAGCCATGCGTGCCGAATCATAATAGGAATAAGTATCGGTGAAATGTGTAATGAATTGAAGTTCCATCGGCCTTATCCTCCACAGGCAGCTTTAATCACTACCAAACTGTCATTGGGTTGCAATATGCGTTCGTTCCACTCTGTGCGGGGAGTCATCTTGTTGTTTACGGCGATGGCTATACCTTTCTCGGGCAATGCCAACTGTGAGGCAAGTTCGGCAACGGTGCATCCGTCCTTCACTTCTGTTTCTTTGCTGTTTACTTTCAGTTTCATAAGTTAGGAGTTTATGAATTTGTATGTAAATACAAAGAGTTGCTTTTAAGCCGGAGGATGTATAGGCAAGAAGTAACAATCCCTTCGTCGGTACTAACCGCATCAGGTTCACAGGGTATAATCTCAGCCCATTCATCGTTATCCGTGGGGCACCCCTTTGTTTTTACGGTCACAAAGATATAGGAAAAGAAATGAATAATGCTATAAATCAGTGGATTTTTTTTCCCTGTGTTACTATAAAAGGGAATAGCAAAGAAAGATGAGGGTGTATCGAAACGTGGATAATGCTGTCGTTAAGTTCGCAGGGGCAAGGTTCGCTCGCCCGAAAACAGTTTACTTTGTGTCTTCGGGCAGGCAAACCCTGCCCCTGCAGCTGACGATTGGATAGGCCGGTTTAGTTTTAACGCACTCCTATTTTTATAATTAATGTGTAACTAGTGTGGCCTTTTACATACGTTTTTCCACTGCATCCCAATCAATGATTTCCCACAACTTATTCACGTGGTCGGCACGGCGGTTCTGGTAATCCAGATAATAGGCATGTTCCCAAACGTCGAAGCCCAGTAGTGGTTTCAATCCGTGGCGCAGCGGGTTGCTGCCGTTCGCTTCTTTAGTGATATGCAGCTTACCGTCTTTGTCGACCGAAAGCCATGCCCATCCCGAACCGAACAGGGTAGTGGAAGCGTTGTTCATTTCTTTCTTGAAGTTGTCAAAGCTTCCGAAGTCGCGCTTGATAGCCTCGGCCAGTTTGCCTGACGGCTCGTGCTTGTTGGGCTGCGGAGCAAACTGAAGGAAATATAATGTATGATTCAATACTTGTCCGGCGTTGTTGAAGATACCTCCGTCGGGGGCAGTGGCTACAATTTCTTCCACACTCTTGCCTTCGAATTCAGTACCCGGTACAAGTGCGTTAAGGTTGTTTACATAAGTTTGCAGGTGCTTACCATAATGGTAATCTATAGTGGCCTGGCTGATTACAGGTTCGAGCCCGTTGTTTGCATACGGGAGTTTTGGCATTTCGTAAGTCATAACTAGAGAAATTAAAGTTGTTAATATAATATTCATTTCAAGTCGAGTTTTGAATTAAACTTCTGTTATAACAACATTATTGCTGCACGAAATGTTCAGATAAACTTAAACTTTCTCTATCTTTGTGGGCGAAAGATGAAACGTATGACAAATTATTTAGAAGAACTTAATGAAAGCCAGCGCAATGCGGTGCTTTACAATGACGGCCCCTCTTTGGTTATTGCCGGAGCAGGGTCGGGAAAGACTCGTGTGCTGACTTATAAAATAGCTTATTTGTTAGAGCAAGGATATCAGCCGTGGTCTATTCTGGCATTGACATTTACCAACAAGGCTGCCCGTGAAATGAAGGAACGCATCGCCCGCCGGGTGGGTGAAGAGGCCCGCTACTTATGGATGGGGACTTTTCATTCCATCTTTTCGCGCATTCTGCGGTCGGAGGCACACGTCATCGGCTTTACCTCCAATTTCACTATTTATGATTCTTCGGATTCAAAGAGCCTGATAAAGTCTATAGTAAAAGAGATGCATTTGGATGATAAGACATACAAGCCGGGAATGATTCAGTCACGCATCAGTAATGCAAAGAATCATTTGGTATTACCGGATGCGTATGCATCGAATGCGGATCTTTATCAGAATGATGTGAATGCCAAAGTGCCGGCTACACGCGATATCTATCATCGCTATTGGGAGCGTTGCCGGCAGAGTGATGCGATGGACTTTGACGATTTGTTGGTCTACACTTATCTATTGTTCCGCGACCATCCTGAGATTCGTCAGAAATATGCCGGACAATTCCGTTATGTATTGGTAGACGAGTATCAGGATACCAATTTTGCGCAGCATAGTATCGTTCTCCAGCTTACAAAAGAGCATCAGCATGTCTGCGTGGTGGGCGATGATGCACAAAGCATTTACTCTTTCCGGGGTGCAAATATTGATAATATCCTGAAGTTCACACAACTCTATAAAGGTGCCAAACTCTTTAAACTTGAGCAGAACTACCGTTCTACTCAAACCATTGTTTGCGCTGCCAACAGTCTGATAGAGAAGAATAGTGAACAAATTCGCAAAGAAGTGTTTTCCGAAAAGGCGAAAGGGGAACCTATCGGAGTGTTTAATGCATATAGTGATGTGGAAGAGGGTGAGATTGTTGCCAACCAAATACTGAGGCTTCGCTCACGCGAACATTATTCATACAATGATTTTGCCATTCTGTATCGTACCAATGCTCAAAGCCGTATTTTTGAAGAGGCCTTGCGTAAGCATAACTTGCCTTATAAAATCTATGGAGGGCTATCGTTCTATCAACGTAAGGAAATAAAGGATATTATTTCTTATTTTCGTCTGGCTGTCAATCCGAATGATGAAGAGGCTTTCAAGCGAGTGGTAAATTATCCGGCACGAGGAATAGGGGACACTACGTTGAACAAGATTATAGATGCCGCTACGCAGAATCATGTCAGCCTCTGGAAAGTATTGGAGGAGCCTTTGACTTATGGAGTGTCTGTTAATAAAGGTACACATGCCAAGTTGCAGGGCTTTCGTGAAGTGATAGAGAATTTTATAAGAGAGGCGGCGGAAAAGAACGCGTATGAGGCCGGTACGCTGATTGTGCGTCAATCGGGCATTATGAATGAAATTTACCAGAGTAATGACCCTGAGAATTTGAGCCGGCAGGAGAATATAGAGGAGCTGATAAATGGTATGCATGATTTTTGTGCTACACGCGAGGAGGAGGGTAATGAAAATGTCCGCTTGACGGATTTCTTGTCGGAAGTATCTCTGCTGACAGATCAGGACAGCGATAAGGAAGGGGATGCTGAGAAAGTAACGTTGATGACCATCCATTCTGCCAAAGGATTGGAGTTTAAAAATGTGTTTGTGGTGGGGTTGGAAGAAAACTTGTTTCCCAGTGCATTGTCGCTTAATTCATATAAGGAACTGGAAGAAGAACGCCGCTTGTTCTATGTCGCGATAACCCGTGCCGAAGAGCATTGTTATCTTTCTTTTGCCAAAAGCCGTTTTAAATACGGAAAGATGGAATTCAGCAGTCCGAGCCGTTTTTTGAAAGACATTGATGTGCATTTCTTGCAGTTGCCTCAAGAAGAGCAAATGGCAAGAAGAATAGACGAAGGGGCCGGGCGTTTCCGCCGTGAGCAGAATGAACGCTTGCAGTTGGGGGGGAAGCCGAAAGTGGAAATGATTCGCCCTACGGTGCCGCGCAACTTGACGAAGGTAGGAGCAGCGACGAGTGTGAAGTCGCCAACATCAGCCTCATTGCCTGTCAATGTGCAGGCCGGTCAGGTGATAGAGCATGAGCGTTTCGGTATCGGTGATGTGATAAAAATAGAAGGAACCGGAGAAAACAGTAAAGCGACCGTACGTTTCCGTAATGCGGGAGAAAAACAATTGTTATTGAAGTTTGCACGGTTTAAGGTGGTAGGATAGTAGTTTTAATATAGTAAAGACATTAATAAATATGATAGATATAGATAAAATACCGTCTCCATGCTATGTGATGGATGAAAGTTTGCTCAGAAAGAATCTGAGTTTGATAAAAAACGTTGCTGACAAGGCCGGAGTAGAGATTATTCTAGCTTTTAAATCCTTTGCCATGTGGAAGTCGTTCCCCATTTTCAGGGAATATATCCGTTATACTACTGCCAGTTCGGTGTATGAAGCGCGTTTGGCCTATGAAGAATTTGGGAGCAAGGCACATACTTATTCTCCTGCGTATACAGAAACGGACTTTCCTGCCATCATGCAGTTCAGCAGTCATATTACATTCAATTCTTTCAATCAGTTCCGTCGTTTTTATCCGATGGTTGAGGCGAATGGGGATAAGATTTCCTGTGGCATTCGCATCAATCCCGAATATTCGGAAGTGGAAGTGGAACTTTACAACCCATGCGCTCCCGGCACCCGTTTCGGAGTGACAGCCGATTTGTTGCCTGAAACATTGCCGGCCGGCATTGAGGGTTTTCATTGCCACTGCCATTGCGAATCCGGTTCTTATGAGCTGGAGCATACGCTGGAACATATCGAGGCTAAGTTTTCCCGCTGGTTTCCCCAAATAAAATGGTTGAATCTGGGTGGGGGACACTTGATGACACGTAAGGATTATGATACAGACCATCTTGTGGCTCTCCTCAAGGGCCTGAAAGTACGCTATCCTCATTTGGACATTATTTTGGAACCGGGCTCCGCTTTCACTTGGCAAACCGGTCCCCTTGTGGCTTCGGTGGTTGATATTGTTGAGAGTCGTGGAATTAAGACAGCCATTCTTGATGTCAGTTTTACCTGTCACATGCCCGATTGTCTTGAAATGCCTTATCAGCCGACCGTACGCGGAGCAGAAACATTGCCGGCGGAAGCGGTTAAAACAGCCAAGCCGGAAGAGTATATTTACCGTTTGGGCGGGAACAGTTGTTTGAGCGGCGACTATATGGGCAGTTGGCGTTTTGACCATCCTTTACAGATAGGAGAACGAATCGTGCTGGAAGATATGATTCATTATACCATGGTAAAGACAAATATGTTCAATGGAATTCATCATCCTTCCATTGCCATTTGGCATACAAATGATACCTTGGAGGTATATAAGCATTTCGGATATGAAGATTATAGGGACCGTATGTCGTGATATATAAGAAAAAATTAATTCCAATTTGTATTGATAATGAGGAATTTGGTGAAATAATGTAATGAGTGTACTATAAAAAGTACGGAAAAGTTTTGGAGGTTTAGAAAAAAGCACTACCTTTGCAACCGCAATCGGGAAACAGCTGCTGGTCAGTCAAAACCGAAAGCGGAAATTGCGGAAATAGCTCAGTTGGTAGAGCATAACCTTGCCAAGGTTAGGGTCGCGAGTTCGAGTCTCGTTTTCCGCTCACGAAAGAAATCTTGTGCGTAGTGACAAGCGAGTTACACAGAGAAGCCCAGGTGGCGGAATGGTAGACGCGCACGTTTCAGGTGCGTGTGTCGAGAGGCATGCAGGTTCGAGTCCTGTTCTGGGCACTGTTACACAAGAATTTCTTAGTTGATGGAGGAATGGCGGAATTGGTAGACGCGCCACTTTGAGGGGGTGGTGACAGTTATGTCGTGTGAGTTCGAGTCTCATTTCCTTCACCAAAAAATAGATATTTGCGGAAATAGCTCAGTTGGTAGAGCATAACCTTGCCAAGGTTAGGGTCGCGAGTTCGAGTCTCGTTTTCCGTTCACGAAAAGCCCAGGTGGCGGAATGGTAGACGCGCACGTTTCAGGTGCGTGTGTCGAGAGGCATGCAGGTTCGAGTCCTGTTCTGGGCACCATTAGATGAATAATTGCGGAAATAGCTCAGTTGGTAGAGCATAACCTTGCCAAGGTTAGGGTCGCGAGTTCGAGTCTCGTTTTCCGCTCTAAGAGAGAAGGTCAATGTAGAAATACGTTGGCCTTTTTTAGGCAGCATACCGAATTTGTCGATGAAATATTGGTGTTGGCGAAACAATTCCTATCTTTGTTCCTCTGAAAAGGAAATCTATTAATATATTTATTATGAACAGAACATTTTTGAGAAAGGTTGCTTTATGTTGTGGCCTGTTAATTAGTTTGCCATTCGTCGTATTCGGGCAAGTTCATGGGGGAGAACATCATTTTGATTTGACTGTTGCTGATACTGTTTCTTTTTTGTCATTCAATGATTTTCATGGTGCATTTGTGAAAGACCGCAATGTTCCCGGAGCTGCTGAATTGGTCCAGGCGGTTTTGGAAGAGAAAGCCAAGAATAAAAATACTGTTGTTGTTTCTGTGGGGGATAACTTTAGTGGAAGTTATTTCTCTAGAATCACTCGTGGAAAGCCACTGCCGGAGATGTTTAAAGAGATGGATGTCAAAATGTCGGCAATAGGAAATCATGAATTCGACTGGGGGTTACCTTTCTTGGTGGATACGGCAGCAGTATGTATGGATTATATCGCAGCTAATATTGTAGCAAAAGAAGGGCATGCTCCGCTGGAGTGGTTGGCACCTTGCAAGGTGGTGGTGCAGCCACTTAAGAATGGCGGCAATATCAGAATCGCTTTTGTTGGTTTGACAACTACAGATACGGCAGTCAAGACAAGTCCTGAAAATATTAAGGGGCTTGATTTTATAAATCCCGTGGAGGCGGCACGTGTTCAGGTTGCAACCGGTCTTAAAAAGGATGGAAAAGTGGATATGGTGGTGTTGCTGATGCATATTGGCACGGACATGTCCAATCCCGATGTGATTGAAGAAGAAAATGCAAAGCGGCTTCCATGGGTAGAAGGTGTGGATGCCATTATTTCCGGTCACTCGCACAAAGTGGTGCTGGCTGAGGTAAATCATCTTCCCATTGTCCAAGCGGGCGTGAATGGCACTCATCTGGGAAAATTGAATTTTGAAGTGAAACAAGATGCAGGCAAGTATGTCATTCAGTATATTGGTGGAGACACGATTCGGGTAGCAGGAGAGGGGAATCCGGCTATTGACTCGCTGGTAAATAAGGAGATGGACAAGTATGGCTTTGAGGAGGTGCTTACTGCGGCTGAAAATGATTTAATCCATGACCGTAATATTAATAAAAGAGATTATACTTCTGTAGGTGCTTATGTGACTGCGGCCTATGCGGATGCTTTCCGTAAGCATTCTCAGGCATCGAAGAAATATAGTAAGCTGTCGGTTGTCGGGGTAAACCATTACGGTGGTTTACGTGCAAGTATATTGAAAGGGGAGGTGACGAAGTTGCGTGCAGGAAATGTGTTACCCTTCCAAGGACATTTGCTTGCGTTCCATTTCTCTGGTAAAGAGTTGAAGAAATTGTTGACTGATGGGCGTGTTAATAAGAATGGCTTCTTGCAGACATCTCATTTGGCACTTGATTTGGCATCGGATGGAGTGACCGTTACTTCTGTTACTGATTTGATTACAGGAAAAAAGATAAAGGATACAGGGAAATGTATTGTTGTGCTGGATTCTTTTATTACTGACGGTGGAGATGGTTATGATGCAGGACTCTTTCAGAAACCGGTCAAGGAATTTAATGATTTGAATCTTGAACCGACAGTTGTCTTTATTGATTACTTGCGGAACTTGGGAGGGACTGTTTCTGTGGAAAAAGCTCCGTTGCCTGAGGTTATCACTAAAAAGGCACGATAACCGAATCTGATAGTATTCAGATTGTATAAAATAAAACTTGCTCAAGCAGAAGACTGTTTATCGTCATCGTTTGAGCAAGTTCTTTTTTCTGAGTATTATTTATAAAAGTTTGTTAGGCAAATTTTATCCGCAATGGAAATATCTGTTTACTAAAGCCAACATCGCTTCAGGGTTGTCTTTCAGTTCGCTACGCAGGGTTCTATCGTTGTAACTTTGCAGTTTGCTGATAATTCCGTCAATCATGGCCGGGCTGAATACATTGTATTTTTCAAATATCTCACGCTGCTGTTGCAGGCACTCGGCAGAAGCGGTACAACTGTCGGGAAGCTGTGCCAGTGCTTTTAGTTTGTCTGCATTTTCCTTTTGGTGAATATTTACGTTTACATAAGTCTTTTCTGCTATGTCCAATGCATTCTCCAACTCGAAACCATGTCGGCAAGCCACGGCTAGTCCGGCTATTAATTGATAGAGATCGGCCGAGCCGTCCGGTGAACGCATTTCCACTGTTTGCTTTTGGGTGGTATCATAATTGCTTTGGCTTTCCAAAGGATTTGCAGTCATGCACATATCTGTTTTTGCTGCCCATCCCAAAGGTACCCGGACTAGAACCGAACGGTTACGGTCACCCCAGCAAATATTTGTAGGAGCTTCCTGATGCGGAACCAATCTGAAATAAGAAGTCGGGTTCGTATTGCCAAAAGCTGTAATCGAGGGGGCGGCAACCATCATTCCGGCAATGGCCTTGCGAGCTATATCCGATAATACACCATTGTGTAGCATCTGATTTTGTCCGTCTTTCATAATACGCATATGGATATGCAGTCCCGAACCGGCTTTGCCGGTAGTGATTTTCGGTGCAAAAGTAATATCATAACCATTCTTATAAGCCAGATTACGGATAATCCATTTGGCAATCATTAGTTGGTCGGCGGCATCTTCAGCCCGTACAGGCAGAAATTCAATTTCATTTTGTTCGTATATCATGCCGTTCAGGGTGAAATTACCAACTTCGGAATGACCGTATTTGATTTGTCCGCCGGCTTGTGCAATATAAGCCATGCATTGTGTGCGGAAATCATTGAATTTGGCATAGGGAGCTGATTCATGGTATCCTTTTTGGTCGGTTGCCGGAAACATTCCACTATCGGGGGCAATTACATAATATTCCAGTTCCCCCATTGCTTGAAATTCCATATCGGTGACATCGGTAAAAGCTTTGCATGCCTTCTGCAATGTATGTTCAGGAGAACTTTCCAATGGTTCGCCATCCTTATTAAAGAAAGAGCAAAGCATGGACAGAGTTGGTATTTCGGCAAATGGATCAAGGAAAGCTGTACGGAAACGTGGAATTACATAGAGGTCACTGCTTCCGGCTTCGATAAAAGGGAACAGGCTGGAACCGTCTACTCGTTCGCCACATGTGAGAATGGCGTCCAGATATCCAAGATTGTTGATTACAAAATTAAGTGTTTTCAGGCGTCCGTCTCCTGCAGGATACATAAAGTTAACCATACGGATACCGTTTTCTTGGATATAGCGTATAATATCAGCCTTAGTGAATTCAGCACAAGGCTTACCGATAAAAGCTACCAATTGGTTGGGATTCATTTCTAGTTCTTTATTCATAGCATGTTGTTTGTTTTTTTGTTTGTTATAGGGTTAACGCTCCAAAGGTAATGAAAAGTTTTTAAATCCCTATCAATATATGTAGGCTGAGTTCTGTTTGTCGAGCCAATTTATATGATGACCGGAGGTTGAAGTCCAATTCAGATAGTCGGGATATGCCTCACTTACTCCTTTATTATAATTTAGGTGTAGGCGACATTTAAGTAAAAACAGAAATAAAAGCCGTTTCTCATCGGTTTTTGTCTTTTTGTTTATAACTTTGCTTCCAATTTTAAGGTATAAAAAGAAATGTTATGGAACCGATGCACAAAATCAACAAAGTAGAGGTCCGAAATTTACAGATCGAAGATTATGCCCAGTTATCACAGTCATTCACACGAGTTTATGCGGATAAAGATGTTTTCTGGACACATGAGCAAATTAAAACGCTAATCGGGATTTTCCCCGAAGGGCAAGTAGTAACAGTAGTAGACGATAAAATAGTGGGTTGTGCCCTCTCCATCATTGTCGATTATGATATGGTGAAAGGCGATCACACTTATGCTAAAGTCACGGGGAATGAAACATTCTGCACCCATAAGCCCGATGGCAATATCCTCTATGGCATAGAAGTGTTTATCCATCCGGAGTATCGGGGGCTGCGTTTGGCGCGACGTATGTATGAATACCGTAAGGAGTTGTGCGAGAAGCTGAATCTTAAAGCAATTATGTTTGGAGGGCGTATCCCTAATTATTATAAGTATGCCGACGATATGCGTCCAAAAGAATATATTGAAAAGGTGCGTTCTCGGGAAATTTATGATCCGGTACTTACTTTCCAGTTATCCAATGATTTCCATGTTCGGCGTGTGATGAAGAATTATCTTCCCAATGATGAGGAATCAAAGCATTGCGCCACCCTGCTGCAATGGGATAACATTTATTATCAAGAACCTACAGAGGATTATGTAGACAGGAAAACTACCGTCAGGGTAGGTTTGGTGCAATGGCAGATGCGACCTTACAAGACGTTGGATGATGTCTTTGAACAGGTAGAGTTTTTTGTCGATGCGGTATCTGATTACAAGAGTGATTTCGTCCTCTTTCCCGAATATTTCAATGCACCGTTGATGGCAAAATTCAACCATCTGGGCGAGGCGCAGAGTATCCGCGGACTGGCGCAATATACGGAAGAAGTTCGCGACCGCTTCATTAATCTGGCTATCAGTTATAATATTAATATCATCACGGGCAGTATGCCTTATGTCAAGGAGGACGGAGGACTGTATAATGTTGGTTTCCTCGTGAGGCGTGACGGAACCTATGAAATGTATGAGAAGGTGCATGTCACTCCAGATGAGATAAAAAGCTGGGGATTGACAGGAGGCAAGATGGTTAAGACATTTGATACAGACTGTGCCAAAATTGGTATTTTGATTTGTTATGACGTAGAGTTCCCCGAATTGTCACGTATTATGGCAGATCAGGGTATGCAGATTCTATTTGTGCCTTTCCTTACGGATACACAAAATGGTTACTCACGCGTTCGTGTCTGTGCGCAGGCGCGTGCCATTGAGAATGAGTGCTTTGTCGCTATTGCAGGTAGCGTGGGCAATTTGCCGCGTGTGCATAATATGGACATTCAGTATGCACAATCGGGGGTATTTACTCCGTGTGATTTTGCTTTTCCGACGGATGGTAAACGGGCGGAAGCTACTCCGAACACAGAAATGATTCTTGTATCGGATGTAGATTTAGACTTGCTGAACGAATTGCATACTTATGGCAGTGTGCGTAATTTGCGTGATCGTCGTCATGACCTATATGAACTGAGGGTAAAAAAATAGTTTTTTTGTATGGGCGGGCATTACATACCTGTCCATACTTTGAGTGAAAACTGTTATCGGAGAAAGTGGTATCTAATGATATTAGAAGTTTGTTTTCAGGGGGAATCCGGCCATTCTATGACAAAAACTGTTTTTCCTTTTTGGCTTTCCTGTAAGTAGAAATTGCCTTCATGCTTTTTAATGATTTGTTGGCACAGGCTGAGGCCGATTCCCATTCCTTCTGTTTTTGTGGTGAAGAATGGTACAAAGATTTTCTCTTGTAGTCCAATAGGAATCCCTTTCCCATTGTCCGTTATATGAATGCGCAATTTTTCGCATTGGGTCAGGTTGATTTCTATTTCCCCTTCAGTTTCTCCTTCCAGGGCTTGGATGCTGTTTTTAAGGAGGTTCAGAAAAACCTGTGAAAGTTGTTTTTCGTCTCCTTCAACCGTTATGTCGTTTGGAGTGCTACGCAGGGTGAACCGAATGTGTGCCATTTCGAAATCTGATTGTAAGAGTATCCCCAGGTTATGAAGTGCAGTTGTCAGCGAGAATGTTTCTTTTACAGGCTCAGGAAGACAAGAAAGATGGCGGTAAGATTCTGTAAATTCCATTAATCGTTCGCTTTGCTCACGTATTACATTCAGGCCTCGTGTTATTTTTTCATCGGTTTGGGGACGGGCAGAAAGTGTTTGTGCCAGTGATACAATGGGGGCTATGGTATTCATGATTTCATGGGTGAGTACGCGTGTTAGTTTGCTCCATGATTCACTTTCTTTCTCACTCAACTCATTGCTGATGTCTTTGATGGCAAGCAGGGTTATGGTTTCCGACTCCAGTTTCATGTAGTTTAGGGAAAGCGAAAGCTGACGTTTGCCAATGGAATGTATGACAGCTGGTTTTTGTATCTTATTTTGTTGAAGGAAGTCTCTTATTTCGGGATAACGCTGTTTTAATTGGCGGACGAAAATCAGTTGTTCAAACCCTAAAAGCAAGAGTGCCATACTGTTTGCCAGTATGATTTTTCCTTCAGAATTCCATGCAATGACACCACTTGGGATCTCTTCCAATAAAGAATAGTAGAATTTTTCTTGTTTTCGACTGTCGGATTTGGCAGTGGCAAGTAGTTCGTTTATGCGGTTGAGAGAATGGCTGAGCGCATTCATCTCCTTGTCCTCGGAATACTCGTTGAACTGTATCATGTTTTCTTTGTCTTCTATGGCATTGAAGAAGAGCCTGAGTTTGGCATTAGATTTGTTTAGTCGTTTTACGAGGGCTCCGATTATAAAGAAGGAAATGGTTATCAATAAGCATCCTATAATAATTCCGGTGTGGGTGATGACCAATACCAACCCAGTTCCGGCTACGCCTAAAATCAAAAGGACATAACAAAGGATGACGGTGTAGAGATGACGGCTGAAGGACATAATAGCTCAGAGTTTGAATCGTTTAATTTTATTGTAGAGTGTCTGGCGGCTGATACCCAGTTGCTCGGCCGTTGCTGTCAGGTTACCATCATTTTGCCGGATAGCTGTTTCAATGGCTTGCCGTTCCACTTCTTCCAAGTTGGGGACAACCGTAGATAGTTGGGGGCTCCATGTCTGTTTCACAAAAATATCTTTGGGGCGGATTATGTTGCCTTCACATAGAATAATAGCTTTTTCAATGGAATGTTGCAACTCGCGGATGTTACCAGGCCAATGATAGGAACGGAGCTTTTCTAATGCGTTTTCATGCAAAGAAATGTCTTTTCGTTCGTATTTGTTGGCATAACGGCGGATGAAGTAATCTATAAATAAAAGTATATCATTCCCGCGTTCTCGTAAAGGGGGAAGTTCTAAATGGATGGTATTCAGCCTGTATAACAAATCTTCACGGAAGCGGCCGGATTCTATCCTCTCCTGAATATTAAGGTTGGTAGCTGAAATCAGTCGTATGTCTACGGGAATCACTTTGTTGCTACCTATCCGTGTGATATTTCTGTTTTGTAATGCCGTTAACAATTTTGCTTGCATTCCTAAAGGCAAGTTACCGATTTCGTCCATAAAGAGAGTGCTTCCCGAAGCTGCCTCGAATTTTCCGGGGCGACTTTCGTAAGCATTGGTAAAAGCTCCTCGTTCGTGCCCGAAAAGTTCACTTTCAAACAGTGACTCACTGATGGCTCCCATGTCGATTGTTACCATCTCTTGTTCCCGGCGGGAAGAAAGATGGTGGATTTCGCGTGCCAGCATTTCTTTTCCGGTTCCGTTTTCGCCGGTGATAAGAATATTGGCATCAGTGCGTGCTACTTTGATAACCATTTTCATGAGTTGTTGCATGGCGGGCGATTGTCCGACAATCATTTGTGGCTTATGGTTTAGGATAGAGGAAGGAGTTTTGTTTTTCTTTCTGTTGCCGAATGCTTCTTTTATTTTGCGTACAAGGGTTTGATTATCCCAAGGTTTCAGTAAAAAGTCGGTGGCTTCATTCTTCAGTGCTTTGACGGCCAATTCCACATCTCCGTAGGCAGTGAGCATTACAACAGGAAGGGTAGGGGCGATTTCGCGGATGCGTTTAAGCCAATACAAGCCTTCGTTGCCATTATTGATGCCAGCGGAAAAGTTCATGTCGAGAATGATGACATCTATTGGCGAAGTATTGAGTATGGATATGATTTGGTTAGGATTACTGGCTGTTTTAATTTCGCAGAACTCTGTTTCTAATAAAAGTTCCAGTGAAGCCAGTACTCCTTTATTATCGTCTACAATTAAAATAGTTCCTTTTTCCATCATTAATTTGCTTTCGGGGATAAAGATATTTGCTTTTGCCTGTTCCTGCAAATGAGGTGTCTAATAATTGGACGTTTTTGGAGGATTATTTAATAGTTTCTCCTCTAAATTCAGTCTTTCATAGTGAAGTGTCGGTATTTATGGCCTAAAATACATTGTAAAAGTTTGTCCATGACCGAGCTTTGTTCTGGTTGTAGGGAATGGGAGTGTCCATGAGTTGGACGCGGTACCGTCTAAAAAATGGACGGTGTCCGATAATTCCAATTTTGTATATCGTTGATAATTAATAGCTTGGTGTTTATGGCATACCATTTGCTTTACTGTATCCATCAAAGTAAAAACAGTATGAAAAACAAAATGATAATTGCGTATATATTGTCCGGATTGGTTTTGCCGGCAGGTGGGCAGACTACGTTAGATGATTGCATACACTATGCTTGGAGGCATAATCCCGAATTTAAAAACACACAAATAGAGGTGCAAGAAGCCCATACAGATTATGTGGCGGCTATGGGAAAGTTTATGCCCAGTGTATCTTTACAGGCAGAAGTGGGCAGGCATATAGGCCGTTCTATTGATCCTGGAACTAACAGGTATACTTCTGATTCTTACAACAAAGGAACAATAGGTATGGATGTTACCCTCTCTTTATTTGAAGGGTTTACGCGGATTAACCGTTTGCGCTTTACCCGTTTGGTGCAAAAGGAAAAAGAGTGGAGCCGTCTGGCTAAACAGAATGAGTTGGCTTATCAAGTGGTTGAGGCTTATTATAAAGTGATATTGGATGAAAAACTTTTGCAGTTGGCCGAAGAGCAATTACATTTGGGCGAACGCTATTTAAAGCAGACCGAGATGTTTTTGGCATTAGGCTTACGGTCTGCCTCCGATCTTCAAGAAGTGAAAGCACGTTATCAGGGAGATGTGTCCCGTTACAGTTCGTATGCAAAGAACCGGAAGATGTCGCTTCTCTATTTAAAAGACCTGATAGGGATGAAAGCGTCCGAAGAATTAGCTGTAGTGTGTGCGGATAAAGATAGTGTGGTGGCATTGCCTGTGATAAATGCTGAAGAACTCTATTTGCAGTCCACACGCGTATTGCCAGATTATAAGAAGATGGAAATGTGGGAACGGGCTGCGCGTAAGGAGTTGGCTGTGGCTTTTGGACAGCTCAGTCCTACTATTTATGCCCGTTTTTCGTGGGGGTCTGATTTTTATAATTCTTTATTTTCCTTGCACCAGATACACGACCATTGGAATAAATATATAGGTGTGGGAGTTTCGTTCCCTTTATTTATCGGTTTAGATCGTTACGCTTCTTTGAAAAAGAAAAAAAATAACGTATTACGTGTGCGTAATCGTATTGAGGCGGAAAAAAATAACTTGCGCACTGGGACGGAGCAAGTTGTTTTGTCGTTGCATGCAGGATTGGAGGAGCATCGGCAGGCTATGCTGCAAGTACAGACCGAAACACAAGTATTGAAAGAGATGGAACGTAAATGGGAGGAGGGGCTTGTTTCGGTCTTCCAGTTGATGGAGTCACGCAATCGTTTACTTTCGGCAAAAGCAGAACAAGTGCGAGCAAGGTTGCAGTATGAGTTGGCTTTGCGCTTGGCCAGTTATTATCAGACAGGAAGTTTTTAATAAAAATAATATATGGATACACAAATAGAACACAAGAAAAGGTTTACCTCAAAACAAATTTACGGTGGGGTGGGCATCGTTTTTTTAATAGTACTAATTCTTTATTTATTTTTTCGCGATACCAGCTCTTCCATGGCAGTGGAAAAGAACCGGATAACTATTGTCACTATCAAGGAAGGTGAGTTTAATGACTATATCCGTGTCATCGGCCAGGTACTTCCCAGTCGCATGATTTATCTGGATGCCATTGAAGGGGGAAGGGTGGAGGAACGTCTTTTTGAGGAGGGGGCCATGGTGAAAAAAGGGGATGCTATCCTTCGTTTAAGCAATCCGTTGCTTAACATTGGCATCATGCAAAGTGAAGCTGATCTTGCTTATCAGGAAAATGAGCTTCGAAATACTCGTATCAGTATGGAACAGGAACGACTGAGGTTGAAACAGGAACGTATCGGCATACATAAAGAGTTCCTTACAAAAAGGCGACGCTACGAACAATACAAGCGTTTGCTGGAAGAACAACTGATAGCTCGTGAAGATTATCGGTTGGCAACCGAGGAATATGAGGCGGCTCGTGAGCAACTGCTTATACTAGACGAACGCATCCGGCAGGACAGCCTGTTCCGTTTGACCCAGATCGCCAGTCTTGACGAGAATATACTGAATATGAAACGCAGTCTTGCCTTGGTGCGTGAACGGCTGGAGAATCTGAAGGTAAAAGCACCGATAGATGGGCAGGTAGGAAACCTTGAAGCCCAAATAGGGCAGTCCATTGCGGCAGGCGAGCATATAGGGCAAATCATCACTGCTGACTTGAAAGTACAGGCATTGATTGACGAACATTATGTAGAACGAGTGGTTCAGAAGTTGCCGGCCGACTTCACACGTGACGGTGAAAATTATAAACTAGAAGTGACTAAAGTATATCCAGAGGTGAAAGAGGGGCAGTTTCGTACTGATTTTCGTTTTACTACAGGACGCCCGGAGAATATCCGTGCCGGGCAGACTTATCATGTCAATCTTCAGTTGGGTGATCCGGTGAAGGCTGTCCTGATTCCTCGTGGTGGTTTTTTTCAGATAACTGGAGGCCGATGGGTGTATGTTGTCGATGAAAGTGGTAAATTTGCTGTTCGCCATCCTATCCGTATCGGACGGCAGAACCCACAATACTATGAGGTTACTGAAGGACTGAAACCTGGGGAACGGGTGATTGTTTCCGGATATGAATTGTTTGGTAATAATGAAAAATTAATATTAAAATAAGTCTGTAATATGATTAATTACTTTTCGCAAGTGATACGTGGCCAGCGAGTTAAGAAATCTTTAGTACTGGTAAACATAATGGGATTGTCTGTTTGTATTGCAACAGCACTGCTCATCATACTTTATGTATGGTCGGAGTTGAGTTACGATTCATTTCACAATACCGAGCGTGTATATCGTGTTGAAAGTCGGTTGTATGAAGGCGAAACGCTTACAGATAATTGGGCGACTACAGCTTACGGGCATGCGCCCACAATGGAGCGCGAGATTGCCGGCATTGATAAGTATGTCCGTGTGACGGCACAAGACCGCGAACAAGTGGTGAATTATTTCGATAGGAGGTTTGCCGAAGGACATTACTGTTATACCGAACCTGCTTTTTTTGAAATATTCAATTTTCCGATAATCAAAGGAGATAAGGCCGGACAATTGGTACGCCCTAATACGATAGTGCTGACCGAAAGTGCGGCAAAACGCTATTTCGGTGGTGAAGATCCGATAGGTAAAGTATTGACTTTCAGTACGTCCTCATCGCAGCAAAATTTTGAAGTAACCGGTGTAATAGCGGATATGCCCGTCCGTTCTCATTTGCAATACGATTTTTTACTTTCATATAGTACGATTCCTAAAGAACGGCAGGACATTTGGTACATCCATGGGGTTTATACTTATGTCCGCTTGATATCTGGAAAGCGTCTGGCAGAGATCGAAGAGGCTTTCCTCAACATATCCGATAAGTATAAAACCGATGCGCTGAAACATAAGACTTGGGCGGTGGAACTGATACCGCTGGAGGACATTCACCTTACTCCGCAAAAAGCCTACGAGAAAGAAGTGAAAGGGAGTCGGGCTGCCGTTTTTATCCTGTCGGTGATGTCTGTTGCCCTGCTACTGATAGGCTGGGCAAATGCCTTGAACCTGACGGTGGCGCGTTTTCTGGAACGCGGGCGTGAGTTCGGATTATGCAAGGTTTTTGGCGCTTCGCGCCGTCAGATTATCATCCAGGGGCTTTTTGAATCAGGTTTTATGAATCTGTTGGCTACACTGATAGCCTTTGGTTGGTTGGAACTTCTTTTACCTTTTGTTTATCGTTGGGCAGGGCAAAACTTCGGGACGGATATATTTATGTTACCCGCTTTTTGGGGGATTGTAGCCGGAATTGTTGTTATCGGTACGTTTGTCGTAGGGCTCTATCCTTCGTGGCTGATGGTTACTATACGTCCGTCAGAGATTATGAGGGGGAAACTATTGCATGGCAAACGCGGCAACCGGATAAGGAAAGTGCTGATTGTGGTTCAATTTCTGATTTCTTTTGTCCTGATTGCCGGCATGTTTACAGTAGTCCGACAGGTTCGTTATATGCAAAGTGAGGCTTCTGTTGGTTTCCATTCACATATGTTGGTCATTAAGTATCCTTCATTTACTGAGGGGTTGGCACTGCGTATGGAAAGTTTCACCAAGCGTCTGAAGCAGCGGGCGGATGTAAGCCATGTTACTGTTTCGGGGGCTGTTCCTGGGGTAGAGGTGGCAAATTACTTCACCAATCGCCCCTATGGAAGCGATCCTTCGCAGGTGAAACTGATACAGATGTTTGCCGTAGATTATGATTATCTGCTTGCCTATATGCCCGATCTGATATGTGGGCGGTATTTTTCTGAGGATTTTGGTGGTGATTTCAACCGGATAGTGCTCAACGAGGAAGCTGTTAGACTGTTAGGCTATGAATCGCCCGAAGCTGCATTGGGACAACAGGTTAAAATGGAGGTGGTGCCTGATCCGCTTGAAATTATCGGGGTGGTGAGAAACTATTACCAGCAGTCACTTTCTGTGGCATACAAACCCATTATCTTCTTTATGAAAGAACGGGTACCGTTTATTGCAACTCCTTATATTTCAATCCGCCTGACAGGTGAAAGAGAAGATAGTGCTTTGACAGAAATTGGGCAGCTGTATCGTGAATACTTTCCGACTTCTTTATTCTCTTATTTCTTTTTGAATGATTTGAGCACTTTCCTATATAAATCAGACCGTAATTTCGGTTGGATATTTGCTTGTGCTTCTTTACTTACTGTGTTTGTTGCCTGTCTCGGATTGTGGGTCGTAACACTGTTTTCAACCTTGTCGCGCTTGAAAGAAGTGGGTATCCGTAAAGTACTTGGCGCCAATAAAAGCAGTCTGTTTTTTGTCTTGACTAAGGAACTGATGCTACTCATTGTATTGTCATCTGCCATCGGCATTCCTGTATCAGCGGTGTTGATGGACGGCTGGTTGGAAACATATGCTTTCCACATTTCGTTGTCCTGGTGGATATATGCAGTTACTTTCATGTTGCTGATGTTGACTGCGTTTCTTACCGTCTTTCAACAAGTGTGGCGCATAATCCGCCTGAAGCCGATGCGTATTTTGAAATATGAATAACAAATAAATATTGAACTGATTATGATTAAAACTGAAAAACTGACAAAACTCTTCACTACCGAAGAAGTACAGACAAAGGCATTGAACGAAGTTACTTTGCAGGTAGAACAAGGGGAATTTGTTGCCATAATGGGGCCTTCGGGATGCGGTAAGTCAACACTGCTGAATATTTTGGGTACACTTGATTCGCCCACTTCCGGCTCTTACTCTTTTGAGGGAAGGCAAGTGGAGAAAATGAACGAGAACCAGCTTACCGCTCTTCGGAAAGGCAATCTCGGTTTTATTTTCCAGAGTTTTAACCTGATTGACGAACTCACTGTGTATGAGAACGTGGAGTTGCCCCTTATTTATATGGGGGTTAAAGCCGGGAAACGCAAAGAAAAAGTAAACAAAGTTCTCGAAAAAGTGAACTTATTGCATCGTGTCAACCATTATCCCCAGCAACTGTCTGGTGGACAGCAACAACGTGTAGCTATTGCTCGTGCCGTAGTGACGGATTGTAAATTGCTTCTCGCCGATGAACCTACTGGAAATCTGGATTCGGTGAACGGTATAGAAGTAATGGAGTTATTGAGCGAATTAAACCACCAAGGAACTACTATCGTCATTGTTACCCATTCTCAACGGGATGCGATGTATGCACACCGTGTTATCCAATTGCTGGACGGACAAATTGTAGCTGAAAATATTAACCATCCGTTGGAATGAATAACAGATGCATGTACTTTTCCTATTTGGTTGGAATGTTATTTTACGTCTGTGGAATGGTGGAAGCAAACATAAAGATAAAACAAAAAGGCATGATTATCTGTTTAATAGTATTCCGCTCTTTGATTTAATCGAAAATAGAGTTGAAAAGTAACCAATTTATATTACCTTTGCCGCCTAAAATAAAAAAAATGAAATCGGATATTGAAATAGCACGCAGCATTGAGCTGACAAAGATTAAACAGATAGCCCGCGAAACCGGAATTCCTGTTGAGCACATTAGTAATTATGGCCGATATATAGCCAAAGTAGACGAAAACCAGATTGATGAGGAAAAGGTACAAAAGAATAACCTGATTCTAGTTACTGCCATCACTCCGACCAAAGCCGGTATCGGAAAAACAACCGTCTCCATCGGGTTGGCGTTGGGGTTGAACAAGATTGGCAAGAAGGCCATCGTTGCTTTGCGCGAACCTTCATTGGGGCCTTGTTTCGGTATGAAAGGCGGAGCAGCCGGAGGAGGATATGCCCAAGTCTTGCCTATGGATAAAATCAATCTTCATTTTACGGGAGACTTTCATGCAATAACCTCTGCTCACAACATGATTTCTGCCTTGCTTGATAATTATCTTTATCAGAATCGCGACAATGGTTTCGGCTTGAAGGAAGTGTTGTGGAAGAGAGTACTGGACGTCAACGACCGCTCTTTGCGTTATATCGTTACCGGTTTGGGGCCGAAAACGAACGGCATCACTCAGGAGTCGGGTTTTGATATTACTCCGGCATCAGAGATAATGGCGATTCTCTGTCTTGCCAATGATGAAGATGATCTTCGCCGTCGTATTGAAAATATCCTGCTTGGCTTTACATACGATAACAAGCCTTTCACAGTGAAAGACTTAGGGGTGGCGGGAGCAATCACGGTGCTTTTGAAAGATGCTCTTTCACCTAATTTGGTGCAGACCACCGAGCATACGGCTGCTTTTGTACACGGAGGCCCGTTTGCCAATATTGCCCACGGATGCAATTCTATCCTTGCAACTAAGATGGCGATGACCTTTGGTGATTATACTATTACGGAAGCCGGCTTTGGTGCCGACCTCGGTGCAGAGAAGTTCTATGACATTAAATGCCGCAAAGCCGGAATTGCTCCGAAACTGACGGTGCTTGTCGTTACGGCACGTGCCTTGAAGATGCATGGCGGTGTAGCCCAAGACAAAATCAAGGAACCCAATTTGGAAGCTTTGCAACAGGGCATTGCCAATATGGACAAACATTTGCGTAATTTGCGGTCCTTCGGACAGACAGTGATTGTTGCCTTCAACCGTTACGGTGATGATACTCAGGAGGAAATAGATTTTCTACGTACCCATTGTGCGAAAGAAGGTGTCGGTTTTGCTGTCAACAATGCTTTCACTCAAGGTGGAGAGGGGGCCGTGGAGCTGGCGGAACTTGTTGTAAGGACTATTGATGAACAGCCTTCGGAGCCGTTGCATTTTGCTTATGATAATGAAGACAGTGTAGAAACAAAGATTTCAAAAGTGGCAGCTCATCTTTATGGTGCGGATATTATCACTTACAGTGCTGCTGCCCGCAAGAAGTTGAAACATATCGGAGAACTGGGATATGCTCATTTCCCCATTTGCATTGCGAAAACACAGTATTCATTTTCTACCGACCCTAAACTTTATGGTGCAGTGGAGGGCTTTGAGTTCCATGTGCAGGATATTGTGATGAATGCCGGAGCTGAGATGCTGGTTGTCATTGCCGGAGAAATCATGCGTATGCCGGGCTTGCCGAAAGAGCCGCAAGCACTGCATATTGATATTGTAAACGGAGAAATAGAGGGGTTGTCATAATCCCTTTCTCTGTGTCTTTTAATTCTTATTTTGATTCTTAAAGTAATAAAAATATGGTTATGACTAAAATTGCAATTCCTACCAGAAATAATGTCGTAGACAACCATTTCGGTCATTGTGAGTTTTATACCATTCTGACGATTGGACAAAATCATGAGATACTGAGCTGCGAAACGTTGCCTTCTCCCGAAGGATGCGGATGTAAATCGAATATAGCCGGTCAACTGGAGGAGATGGGAGTGAGCGTGATGCTAGCAGGAAATATGGGGCAAGGAGCCTTGAATGTACTAACCAATCATCATATAAAGGTGATAAGAGGTTGCTCGGGAGCTGTTCTTGATGTGGCAAATGCTTATCTGAAAGGCGAGATAAAAGACTCGGGCGAAGGTTGTCATCACCATGATGCCGAAGGAGAGCACGAATGTGCCCATCATCATGGATAACCAAACGCTGGTTTATCTTCTTTTAGTACAGATTGCACGGATTGATGCGGAATACGATACCTTTATTGTTTCGTGCAATCCGTCATCAATTCGTGCAATGCTTTTTCAATGCCGATAGCACTTAAAATGGGTCAGCTGCAAAAGTCCGTGTTTTGTCTCTTCTCCGTATCTCTATCCGAATATCAAACGACATAAAATTTTGAGTCACTTACTCCTCTAAGCTCAGAACGAAATCCTTTCATCTCCATATCTCTTTATTATGGGAATATCAAGTGTTGAACTCCCTAAGCCGTTTCATTAGCCGGCCTAAGCGTTTTCGTCCTTTCGATTATGCCTGTCCATTAGTCGGATTACTACAGTCTCCGGCAGCGGACTGTATAGTCCGTTGCAGTGGACCGTACAGTCCATTGCAGTAGACTGTACAGTCCATTGCCGCAGACTGTAATAATCTTCCGTTTAAAAGACCTTGGCTGACCCTAAGAAAAGGCTTACTCTTCCCTTCGTTTGTGATATGATATTTAAATCACCAAGAAAACAATGTGGTCCATTTTCAGACATGAGTCCTGAGTACTCAAAAACAAATCCCGAATATTCACATTTTAACAATGAATATTCGGGATTCTATTATTATGATGCTGTTACGGACTTATTCAAACTTTCCGTAGCGTGTCGGCAACAGTTTGCGGTCGCCCAATGTATTATCTACTCTCGCTACATTAATCCAGAACTTGTTTTCACGTACTGTTTCGATAGGATAAGCAGCTTTTTCGCGACTGTAGCTGTGGTTCCATTCATTGGCAACTACTTCGTATTCGGGATGGGGAGCATTGAGCAATACATTATCTTCCTTGTCCGCTTTGCCCTCTTTCACTTCCTGAATTTCCTGCCAGATGGTCTGCATCACATTCACAAAGTTATCCAATTCCCAAAGACTTTCACTCTCGGTAGGTTCAATCATTAACGTACCGTGTACGGGGAAAGACAGGGTAGGTGCATGATAACCGTAATCCATCAGACGTTTGGCAATATCATTTTCGCTGATACCTGCTTCTTCATGCAGATAACGGCAGTCCAAAATCATTTCGTGTCCTACAAACCCTGTAGCACCTGTGTAGACAATGCCATAAGTATCTTTGAAACATGCAGCCAGATAGTTAGCACTCAGAATAGCGGTTTTGGTAGCACGTGTCAATCCTTCGGCGCCCATCATACAGATATACCCGTATGTGATTGGCAGGATACCTGCGCTGCCATAAGGAGCAGAGGAAACTTCATTGGAACTGTTTCCGAAAATGGAATGTCCCGGAAGGAACGGAACCAGATGTTCGGCTACACAAACAGGACCTACACCGGGGCCGCCACCACCATGAGGACTGGCGAAGGTTTTATGCAAGTTAAGATGGCAGACGTCTGCACCGATAGTGCCCGGATTAGTTAAACCAACCTGTGCATTCATATTGGCCCCATCCATATATACTTGTGCACCGCACTTATGGATAATTTTACAAATCTCGGCTATCTCAGGTTCAAATATTCCGTGAGTGGATGGATAAGTAATCATCAATGCTGCCAGCTCGTCTTTGTGCTCTTCAGCCTTGGCACGCAAATCTTCTACATCTACATTACCTTTCTCATCGCAAGCACAAGTGACGGTAGTGTAACCGCATTGTACAGCCGATGCCGGGTTTGTTCCGTGGGCAGAAGCAGGAATCAATATCTTGTTACGGTGGCCTTGGCCAATGCTGTCCAGATAAGCGCGGATGACACGCAGACCGGTATATTCGCCTGCAGCACCCGAGTTAGGTTGGAGAGTGACTCCCGCAAATCCGGTAATCACTTTTAATTGCTCGCTTAAGTTATTGATTAGTGTCTGATATCCTTTTGCTTGGTCTTCAGGTACTAATGGGTGAATAGCCATCCATCCCAAGTTACTCAGTGGAAGCATTTCTGAAGCGGCATTTAGTTTCATGGTACATGAGCCGAGTGAAATCATGGAATGTGCCAAAGAGATATCTTTGCGTTCCAGACGTTTGATGTAACGCATCATTTCTGTTTCGGTGTGGTACTTGTTGAATACTTCATGTGTCAGGAATGAAGTGCGGCGGCGTAAGTCGCGGTTCAGTGAGGATGCTTCGGGGATGTCGGTTACTTCCTGCATGGTTTCTTCGGCAGCAATAGAGAAGATGGAGAGTAGAAGATTGACATCTTTCAAATCTGTTGTTTCATCGATGCTGAAGCCTACGTCGCCATTGTCGTAGTAACACAAGTTCACTTCTTTGCTCAATGCAATCGTGCGGAGCTTTTGTGCCGATACATGGTCGGGCAGGCTGAAACGCAAGGTGTCGAAAAATATTTCATTGTGCTGTATGTAGCCTAGACGTGCCAGGGCTTTGTTCAGCCAGGTAGTGATACTGTGGATGCGCTTGGCAATGTTCTTGATGCCTTCTTGTCCGTGATATACCGCATAGAAACCTGCCATTGTAGCAAGCAAAGCCTGTGCTGTACAGATGTTGGAAGTTGCTTTTTCACGTTTGATGTGTTGTTCACGGGTCTGTAAAGCCATACGATAACAAACTTTGCCGTATTTATCTTTAGACAGACCGATGATGCGTCCCGGCATATTGCGTTTATATTCGTCACGTGTGGCAAAATATGCTGCTGACGGGCCACCATAGAATAAAGGAATACCTAATCGCTGGGTGCTTCCGAACACAATGTCTGCTCCCCATTCGCCTGGAGGCAGGAGTAGGGCAAGGCTTAGGATATCTGCATCTACCGCTACTTTAGAATTGGCAGCGTGAGCTTTTTCTACAAACTCACGATAATCTTCTACGCTGCCGCTGGCATTCGGATATTGAAGGATGCAGGCAAATATTTCAGGAGTAAACTCCAGTTCTTTGTAACTGCCTACTTTGATTTCCATCCCTTGCGGAATAACGCGCGTTTGGATAACCGCCAAGTTCTGTGGGAAAATACTCTCGTCTACGAACAATACATTAGCACCTTTCTTTTGTTGGTCGCGGCTGCGAAGTCCGTACATCATGGTTGCGGCTTCTGCCGCTGCGGTGGCTTCATCCAACAAAGAGCAGTTGGCAAGAGGCATCGCCGTGAGGTCGGAAATTACGGTCTGGAAGTTGAGTAATGCTTCTAGACGTCCTTGCGAGACTTCTGTTTGATAAGGAGTGTAAGAGGTGTACCATGCCGGATTTTCAAACACATTACGTTGAATAACGGCGGGAGTGATGGTATCATACCAGCCCATACCGATGTAAGAGGTGTAAATCTTGTTTAGAGAGGCCAGTCCTGCAATATGTTCGGCAAATTCGCGTTCGGTCATCGGAGTTTCCAATGCCAATGGCTCTTTCAAACGAATCTTGGACGGAATGGTCTTGTTAATCAGTTCATCAAGGCTTTTTACGCCTATTTTTTCCAACATAGCGGGAAGGTCAGCTTCCTGAATGCCGATATGTCGGTCGGCTAATAAATCTGTTTTCATGGTTTAATAATAGGTTTATATTTTTAATATCGTATCTGCTGCTTACAGATGATTCCGGGCTTGTTGTCGGGATTCATAATAAATTGAAACAGCAGGGTTTATGTTTATTTTATCTGAAAAAAGGATTGTTTCTCTTTTCGGCACCGATAGTGGTCGGGTCTCCATGTCCGGGATAAACTATTGTGTCACCGGGCAGAACAAATAAACGGCTGCAAATATGTTCGCGCAGTTCGTCGAAGTTTCCTCCTGTGAGGTCTGCGCGGCCGATACTTCCCTGAAACAAAACATCACCGCTAAACAGACAGCTTTCTTCTTTGCAATAATAAACGATACTACCGGGAGAGTGTCCGGGGACATGAATTGCTTCCAGCTTGGTGTTTCCGAAGGTAATGATATCTCCGTCGCATACATATTTTCCCAGCGGAACGGTTGGTTCGGGCAATTGGAAACCAAACATTCGTGCCTGCGCGTCTGCTTGGTTCAGCCAAAATTCGTCTGCTTGGTTGGCTTCTGCTTTTAAACCGTATTCTTTCAGCAGAAAAGAATTACCAAAAATATGGTCCAGATGCAGATGTGTGTTCAGCAGATGTTTCACGTTAAGTCCGTTATCATCAATATATTTCTTTAAAGCCTGCTTTTCTTCTTCATAAAAACAGCCGGCATCGATGATTACCGCTTCTTTGGTTTCGTCCGATAATACGTAGCAGTTTACCGGAAACATATTAAACTCGAATCTCTTTATTTTCATGGTGCTTCAATCTATATAATTTAACCGTTGATGGTTACGTAAACTACTTTTTTAGTTTCGAAAAAGTCTTCGCAGAACTCATCTTTCAAGTCGTAAATAACAGTCTTATGCTTTACAGGCATTGTTTCCTGTTCCAATTCTCCTCCTTTCAAGCAAATAAGTCCGTTGGGGAGGGCATTGTGTTGTTCTTGTGAGATATTTTTGCGAATTATTTTTATTAAATCTCCTAAAGGCATAACAGCGCGGCTTACGACGAAATCGAATTTTTCTTTTTCTTCTTCGGCACGGCAATGACGAAAGGTGACATTGGTCAGTCCGATAGCATCGGCTACTTCGGTCGCTACTTTTACTTTTTTTCCAATACTGTCTATTAAGTGAAATTTAGTTTCGGGAAAGAGAATTGCCAAAGGAATGCCCGGAAAGCCACCACCCGTCCCGAGGTCCATGATGCGGGTACCGGGAGTGAAATTTATCACTTTGGCGATGCCTAACGAATGGAGCACGTGGTGTTCGTAAAGGTTAGTAATGTCTTTACGTGAAATCACGTTGATTTTACTGTTCCAGTCAGTATATAAATCATACAGGGCAGCAAACTGTTCTTTTTGCTTCTCTGTGAGATGGGGAAAGTATTTTAAAATTAATTCCATTCTGTTTCTTAGTTGTTGGGTTGATGTATCATGTACTTTTCTATTTCTGTATAGGGCAGTGAAAGGACGATGGTTCCCACTGCATACGGGGCAATATCATATTTGTTGTATAAGAACGATGCTTCGTCTTTCTCCAATAAGAAATTATCGGGTACATATATATTGGTTGAGTTCAGTATTCCTTCATTTTGTAAATCTTCCAAGGATTGGATTTTGTTATTATCCAGTCTTGTTGCCATTTCTTCAATCAGTTTTTCCAGCAACATTTTGCTCATCGGAACTTCTGAACCTGCCATGAATACGTCTTTCAGTGTCAGTCGTTTGCCGGTATTCTTGTCAAAGTTCAGCCAGTTTTCCCATTGGTTGGGGTGTGCGCCTCCTGAATATTCGAAAGTAACAGCGGTATAATTCAGGATACCCTCTTTGCCGTCTTTGAATTGAGTGGTCAGGCTGTATTCATAATTGTACCATGAAGGGAGTTCATCTTTCGAAGTACCGTTTTTGATATCTTCCTCATATAAATCCGCTACACCGTTACGGTATTCGCGTACATAAACATTCTTAAAAGAGTCTACAGCAGCCTGCGGTTCCATTTCGGCATACTTCTTTCCTAAAATAGTGGACTGAACAGTATGGTTAATTCTGTGTGCAATGGTGTCATTGCTATTGTCTTCTGCTAAATAAGCGTAATCAATAGTCATTTTACAGGCAGGAGAGGTTGTATTATCTTCCAAATGCACATCCTCTTTCAAATTTATATATTCCACTGTATTACTATCCATTTGTTTTTGTCCGTTACATCCTGACAATAAAAAGCAGGAGACAAGATAGGTTGCCATAACAGACGTCATTATATTTCGTCTTTTCATGTCTTTTTGTTAATTAATTCGAGTTCTATATCCAAACTTTCTCCACAAATATAGGATAACTTCGCGAATTGTCCTCTTAAAAAACGAAAATATATTCGTCTTTTAGCAACTGAGTTGCATGAACTTTTTCCTAAATTTGTCCGTTAAATAATAGATAAGCAAATAAAGAAAAAGATATATGAGCAAGATTACTAAAAAAGTATATCCCGTCACGGGGATGCATTGTGCGGCGTGTGCTAATAATGTAGAGAAAATAGTAAAGAAACAAGAAGGAGTGGAAGAGGCATCAGTCAATCTGGCTGCTGCTTCTCTGACTGTGGGTTTCAATTCTGATGTCGTTTCGCCGGAACAGTTGAAAGATGCTGTGATGAAGATAGGTTTCGATTTGATAATTGATGAAGACAACTCTGTGGAGGAACAGGAAGAAGCGGAGCATTCCTATTATGCGCAACTAAAGCGAAAAACTCTAGTGGCATGGATATTTGCTCTGCCGGTGGCTTTTATGGGAATGTTTTTTATGGATGCTCCGGGCATAAATTGGTGGATGCTTGTGTTATCGTTGCCTGTATTACTTTATTCCGGACGTACTTTCTATGTTAATGCATGGAAGCAGGCTAAACAGTTTACCAGTAATATGGATACTTTAGTGGCACTGAGTACTTCTATTGCCTTTTTGTTTAGTTTATTCAATACAATTTATCCTGAGTTCTGGTTTGAACGAGGACTGGAGCCTCACGTATATTATGAAGCAGCAACGGTGATTATTGCCTTTGTACTTGTAGGGAAGTTGATGGAGGAAAAAGCAAAAGGAAAAACTTCTACGGCGATTCGTAAATTAATGGGCCTGCAACCGAAGACGGCCCGCATTTTGCGCGATGGCAAAGAGGAGGATATTCTTATTTCCGAATTAAAGAAGGGCGATAAAGTAAGTGTACGTCCGGGAGAATGTGTTCCGGTGGACGGACTTATTGTAGAAGGAGATACTTTTATAGATGAGAGTATGATAAGCGGTGAACCTATTCCAGTAGAGAAAAAGTTGAATGATAAAGTGCTTGCCGGTACGATAAATCAAAATGGTGCTTTTGTCATGAGTGCAGAGAAGGTGGGAAGAGAAACGGTATTGGCACAGATTATCCGTATGGTGCAAGAAGCACAAGGCTCAAAGGCTCCCGTACAGCGCATTGTAGATAAGGTTACGGCTGTTTTCGTGCCGACGGTGTTGGCTATAGCCATTCTTACTTTTTCCGTTTGGATGATAGTGGGTGGTGTGGATGATTTCTCTTATGCAATGCTTTCAGCCGTCTCTGTATTGGTTATTGCCTGTCCGTGTGCTTTGGGATTAGCTACACCTACTGCTTTGATGGTTGGTATAGGTAAAGGAGCCGAAGCTCATATTCTGATTAAAGATGCTGTGGCACTGGAGCAGCTGCGAAAGGTGGATACGGTGGTACTTGACAAGACCGGAACTGTAACAGAAGGTCGTCCGGCAGTGACCGGTTGGTTACATGATGCCGGTTGGGTAAACGAACATAAAGGTATTTTGTATGCAGCAGAATTGAAATCCGAACATCCGTTGGCACTTGCCATTGTAGAGGAATTGAAGAAGGATGGCAATAAGCCCGCTATTATAGATTCTTTTGAAAGCCGTACAGGACGTGGCATTGTTGTGACTCGAGGAGGTAAAACATACTGGGCAGGTAGTCATCGTTTGTTAAATGATTTCGGTGCGGAAGTGTCCGACCTACTTAAAGGTATGGTGGAGGAATACGAGCGTAGTGGCAAGAGTCTGGTTTACTTTGGCGAGGGGGACACATTATTGGCTGTCATTGCTATAAGTGATAAGGTGAAGCCGACATCTATCCAGGCAGTGAAGCAGATGCAGGCAGAAGGCAAATATGTTGTATTGCTGACAGGTGACGGACATCTGACTGCACAAAATGTGGCAGGAGAAATTAATGCCAACCTTTTCATAGCCGAAGCTTTGCCGGATGATAAAGAAAATGTGATTAAAGAATTGCAGCGTGAGGGTAGGGTAGTTGCCATGGTCGGTGATGGAATCAATGATTCGCAGGCGTTGGCCCGTGCCGACGTGAGCATTGCGATGGGTAAGGGTACGGATATTGCAATGGATGTGGCAATGGTTACATTGATGACCTCAGATTTGCTGTTGCTCCCAAAGGCGTTTAAATTATCTCGTAAAACGGTAAGACTGATACATCAGAATCTTTTCTGGGCATTTATATACAATTTGATAGGTATTCCTATTGCAGCAGGTATCCTGTTTCCGATGTATGGCATTTTATTGAATCCGATGATTGCCAGTGCTGCCATGGCTTGCAGTTCGGTTAGTGTGGTGCTAAATAGCTTAAGCCTCAATTGGCGAAGACTGTAAACTGTTTTTTATTATAGGGGATGAGTTCGTTTCTCCCCTATAATAAAACGGCAAATAATTAGTAGGGTGTCGTTCTTCCTCTTTGTACTTCTATGCGGATACCGAAATTACCATTCTCCGATTTCATCTCGAAAGCACCGTTAAAGTTATTCTTTTCCCACGGTAACGCACTTGGGTTTCTAACCTTATTACCATCCGCATCATATTCTCCGTAGGTCGTTATTTTCCATCCGTTTTTGAGCTTGAAGGTAGCACTTTGCAGAGTAGGAGGCATAGCGCCGAAACCATAAGCGCCAAAGCCATACATCCCGAATCCGGAATATCCGCGTGAGAATATGGTCGCGTTTTCTTTTCCGTAAGTGATATCCGGATTAAGCTGAAACAGTTTATAATAATCTTTGGTGTTTCCCATACTGTAGACGTCATAAGTAAGTTGTGGAGGAACCAGGCGCATGGGAGTTGCTATCTTCATCCCCATATCCAGAATAAAGCCGTCATCATATACTTTGTAATTATCCATAGATATGCCGTGGATGGTGTCGGTGGGCACTTCCGACTGTGCAGAAGCTGCCAAAGACAGCAAATACAATGAAACGGATAATATAAACTTTTTCATAATTCGTAAACATTCTGTTGTGACAAAGATAACTCTTCTTTCTATAATCCTGCAGATGCTTTCGCAATTTTTAGGAATAAACAAGTCGTGTTATCCTCTTTGTTGTATCTCTTCTTTGTATAGCTTTTCAAAGATACTTCTCAGCCTCTCCTCATCTGCCAAAATAGCACGTAGCTCTTCCAACTGATGGGCATTGGAAGACTGGGGTATCCATAACTTTAGATATCCTCCGTAGGCATATTTGTTCCGCAGGTGGGCGACGGCACGCTCATATTGCGCCTCTTTTTCCAGCTTGGGATAATTGGATAAACCATATTGAACGGCACGGCGCAGGCTCACTTCGGGGTTGATAATCCGGTCGGCTTCTGCTACAATTTTCCCATAAATACTTCGGGGAGCCTGTTTGTTTGATGCACGATGGTCTTCCACGGCTTCTTTCATGGTTTGCAGTTGTGCTTCACTGAACCATTCCCGTAGTTTTTCATCGGCTGCCAGAATCTTTCCCGAAACCAAATGATGAAATTCCCGTCCTTCGCATAACCCCAAATCATGGTAAGCTGCAATGGCATATACCATTGCGGTTTCCACTTCGTAATATTGTGCCAGCTTCATACTTTCTTCCATTACCTTTTCTACATGATCCAGACGGTGAGCTTTGTCAAAAGCCTCATATCGGGGAAGAATGTTTTTTGCGATATGCTCACGTAGGTCAATCGGTATTTCTTTATTGGATAGTGCCATATTCTTTAGCTTGTTTTGAGTTGCAAATATACGATAAATATCTTTTCTATGCAGGGGATAAGAAACTTTTATGTATCAGACATTCGCGCAATTTATCGAGCAAATAGGTACAGCTCTCGCCCTTGCGACGTCTGATGCCGATATAAGCGTCATAGAAATTTTGCACATTGAGACGAATACCAAACCACTTTTGCCGAAGAATCCGGTCACTTCGTTCATGGCATCTTCCCGTCATCGATACGTTTCATTTCGTGCAAGGCACATATCAATTCGACCAGTTCGATAACGGCTCTCGTCCAACGTCGTTTGCATACATGAGGTCTTGGCGGATAAGTATCTTCGTAGCGATATCTCCAATTTCTATTACAGTTAAATATTTGTTATTCTGAATCATATAAGAATCATAAATCATCTAATAATAGATTTATCAAAACTCATTTTTAGCAACCACGCCTGTACTGTTTTCTGTGCTTGTAGCTGCGAATTTTGCGCGGTTGTGCCTTTTATGGCAAGCCCTTCACTTACCGTAGCTCCTTTGCAGGCATCTTTCAGTTTACGTTCCGTACCCGACAGCCCGCTACCCTCGTGCGTGCAGAACGGAACGACAGTTTTCCCGTTCCAATTATGCCTCTCGATAAAGGTATAGACCGCCATCGGCATATCTCCCCACCAGTTGGGATACCCCAAGAAGATAATATCGTAATCCTCGACTTTTGCATCACCTTTTACTTCCGGGCGTGCATTGCTTTCTTTCTCCGTTTTCGCAACCTCTACGCAAGCCTTGTATTCATCCGGGTAAGGTTTGACCGTTTCTATTTGGAACAACTTGCCTCCGGTCTCTTTCGTAATCATTTCGGCAATGATATGGGTATTTCCCTTTTCGATATTTCCCACCGCATAGTTCTCACCCGTCCGGGAGAAGAAAACCACAAGTACTTTCTTACTATTTTTCATATCTGTTGTTTGAGACGTATTACCCTGCGCATGAACGGTAAATGCACACGCGCAAAGCATCATTAAAATTGATATTATATTTTTCATAACTCCATTGATTTGATTGTTTCATTTTTCGGGCTTCAACGCTCCATAAAAGTAGGATGCCGTAGCGCCGCCATCAATGAGGAAATCGGCTCCCGTGATAAACGCTCCCCGGTCACTCATCAGCAACTCGGCTACGTTAGCAATCTCGTCCGCCGTACCGGGACGCCCTGCCGGACACTTGGCGAACATATTCTTGTAAAAATCGCCTCTCGGCCCGTTGAACTCATCCAATGCCAGCGGGGTTACGACAATCCCTGGAGAGATGGAGTTGATACGGGCATCCCGTTCACCCCATTTCACGGCCTCGGCCATTACACGTTTCACGTTGCAGCGTTTGGCCATCTGGTAAGCGTGCAGCGTATCCCGGATATTTTGAGGTTGAAGAATATCGAGCGAGAGCAATTCCTCTGTCGGTGTGCAGGCCAGTTGTTCGTCCTCATCGGCAGTGAGTGCAGGCATTCGGTATCCCGACTGGCTGGAAATCGTAATGCCGACACCACCTTCTTTGATAATTTTACCGACTTCTTCAAGCAAAACGGCAGTTCCGTATAAATCCACTTTCAATATGGTTTCTATCGAAGCCTGCGACGGCGATACGCCCGCTGCGTTGACGAGCATCGAGATCTCACCGTATTTCCGGGCCTCGGCAATCAGGCTCAATATGGATGCTCTGGATGAAAGATCCATTTCAACGGGTATTGCATTGAACCCGGCATTATTCATGATTCGGGCAACATCTTCCGCATTTTCCATCTTCTTATCACCCACAACTATTTTCTTTCCATAGCCCATGCGACGGGCTATTGCCATACCGATCTGACCGGCTCCGGTCAATATCATTACATCTAGTTTCATTTTCTAAATCTATTACTTTAATTATTATTCTTAGTAGTTGCAAAATTACGGTATTGCCGATTGCCCGACCTTAACCCGATTACGGATTCTCTTACCGAAATTACGGATTCTGGCCTTCTTATGATATTGATAAACGGGGTAATTCTTATATTTGCCGTCAGAAAAACAACAAAGCAATGAATAAAGAACTATTGAATATTACAACCGTTACAGAATATAATGATATGCTGGGTGTGGAGACCTTGCATCCGTTGGTGAGTGTAATCGACTTGTCGAAAGCGAAGCCGATGAAACATATGAAACACACTTTCAGTTTTTATGTCGTATTTCTGAAAGACGAGAAGAATTGCGAGTTGGTTTACGGACGCCAGCGTTACGATTATCAGAAAGGTTCTGTCGTGTGTCTTGCACCCGGACAGGTAATCGGGGTGGAAGACACGGGAGAGACTTTCCAGCCTCAAGGGTGGGCGCTTTGTTTCGATCCGGAACTGATACGGGGAACATCGCTCGGTCGTAACATCCGGGAGTATTCCTATTTCTCATACAAGGTGAATGAAGCCCTGCATCTGTCGGAACGGGAACGAAAATTGTTTATTGACTGTCTGGAGAAGATTCGGAACGAGTTGGAACACACTATCGACTGTCTTAGCAAACGACTGATCGCGACCAATATCGAACTGTTGCTGGATTACTGCCTGCGTTTTTATGAACGACAGTTTATTACACGGGAGCCGGTTAATCACGATGTACTGACCCGCTTTGAAACGTTACTCGACGATTATTTCCAGTCTGGAAAAGCGCAACAGAACGGTCTGCCGACAGTCAAATATTGTGCCGGCGAGCTATGCTTGTCGCCCAATTACTTCGGTGACCTGATAAAAAAAGAAACCGGAAAATCAGCCCAAGAATACATACAATTCAAGGTTATGGATATAGCTAAAGAACATATCTTGAATCCGGAAAAGTCCATCAGCCAGATTGCCTATGAATTGGGCTTTCAATACCCGCAACATTTCACACGGTTGTTCAAGAAAGTGGTGGGACAAACCCCGAATGATTATAAAGGGCAGGCAATAACAGCGTAAATACGGATATGGAAGAATTTAGAATCGACATGCGCAAGCCTGAAGAGGCCGACCCCGCCGAAGGGATTCGTTGTGTGCAGCTTTGCTTTAAGATTAACCACACCATGCCTATGACCGAAGAGTACAACCGGCTTGTGTCGGAGCTTTTTATGGGGAACATAGGCGAGGGAAGTCGTGTTATGCCTCCTCTGACAGTGGTACGAGGCAATAGCGTAAAAATAGGTCGGAATGTGGTAGTGATGAATAATTCGCTCTTCATGGCTGCCGGAGGTATTACCATCGAAGATGATGTGATGATAGCCGCCAATGCGCAACTTATCTCAAACAATCACGATTTATACGATCACCAGATTTTGACCTGCAAACCCGTCAGGCTGAAACGTAACTGCTGGATCGGTGCAGGAGCTACCATTCTCCCCGGTATTACGGTCGGAGAAAATGCGGTAGTAGCCGCCGGTGCGGTTGTTACCCACGATGTCGAGGATAATACGGTAGTGGGCGGCAATCCGGCTAAAGTGATTAAACGAATATAATCCCACCAGTTTATTTAAAAAAGGAACAAGATACTACCACAGGCAATGGCATCTTGTTCCCTTTACTTTTTATCGAGATTATATATTCTATCTTCAAGTATCAGAGCGTTTCGAGTAATTTGATAAGACGTTCAGCGTGCGCCACCGATACATTTTTTTGTTGCTCGATAAGTTCCGGTGTGGTACGGTTGCCATAACTTACACCACAGGTATAAACACTGCCGCTATACTCCATTTGAGTCAGTCGGCAGGTTGCTTTGTAGCAAGCCAAAAATTCGTCGATCATGTAGCCCATCGCCCCCTCATGGCTATATAGTGTTTCGGGAGCTCCCGTTGTGAAAGAGAGAACGAGTTTCTTGCCTTTGAGCTTGTCTCCGGTACTTCCGTGCGAGAATCCGTGACGGAAAGTCTCTTCCATCCAACGTGCCAATATGGAGGGTGCGGAGTACCAAAATAGGGGGAACTGCAACACGATGATGTCTGCCTGGAGCAATTTCTGCTGTTCGGCTTCCACATCGATTTTGAAGTCGGGATAGAGTTCGTCCAGCTTTACGATTTCGGCTTCCGGCAGCCGTTCATTCAAGGTTTCGAGAATCGTTTTATTGGCCACGGATGCGGCGAGGTCTGTATGGCCGCTGATAATCAATACCAATGTCCCGGATTTTCTTGTTTTCATCATTCTGTATCTTTTACTTGTTTATCTTACTAGTTTTATTCCCCAATCCATATTCCCGGTAGCACTAAGTGCGGCTACCCAGAACGAACCGAGCATTTCAGTGTAGCGGGACATACTGATATTTCCTAAATCAAAGGTATCCTCCCAGCCGAAATCCTTTAATAAAACCGCTACTTCGGCTTTTGCGTCAGCATCGTTACTGCAATAGAAGCCCGTAATGGCTTCCGGTAGTAGCCTCGGATGAACCATCAATTGATTGCAGAGATAGTTCAGTGTTTTTACGACTTTTGTGTCCGGCAGAAATTTTTGGGCTTCTTCTCCCAAACTGGTTGTTCCGCTCCACCTCGAATCGAGTGAAATATGCCCGTCCTTGTAGATGTACGGATTTGCCAAGTCGATCAACAGTTTCCCGTTCAGATTTTCTTTTCCGGCAGCATTCAGAGCTTCGAGCGAGTGAATGCCCTGGACACAGTTGAATACTCTTTCACCGAATCGGGCAGCATCGGCAAAAGTGCCGTGAGAAGCCCGCTCATCATTGTTTTTTGCCCAGCATGCAGCTTTCTCATTGGTAGCACTGCGTGCCCCCATCATGACTTCATGACCGAGTTCGGTCAATTTCGTGGCGATGGCGTGAGCCACATCGCCTGTTCCCAATATTCCGTATTTCATACTTTTATTTCTTATTGTGAGGGTTAAATTGCTTGTCGTAATTCAGAAGGAATTTTACCAGTTCGGGATTACGGTGCGACCAACGGAAGCCGGCAGGTTTATCGAGCGGACGGATACTTTCCATATCTTCCGATGTAAGCGCAAAATCGAATACATCCAGATTTTGTTTCATACGCTCGATGTGCGTGCTTTTCGGAATAGCGATGATGCCGCGTTGCACCAAGTAACGCAGGGCGACTTGCTGCGCCGTTTTATCGTATCGTTCGGCCAAGGCTGTCAGTACAGGATTGGTCAGAAGGTCGGGATCGCCTTGTGCCAGCGGCGCCCAAGCCATGATCCGTGTATCATAGGAGTTCATTTCGGCTTCAGCGTCCCACTGCTGACTGAATACATTGGTTTTTAATTGGTTTACGGCAGGTTTTATTTCGGCACATTCGGCCATATCCACGAAGCGGTCGGGATAGAAGTTCGAGAGTCCGATGGCACGGACTTTTCCGGCCTTTACCGCTTTCTCCATCGCCCGCCATGTTCCCGGATAGTCGCTGAACGGCTGGTGGATAAGTAGCAGGTCGATGTAATCGGTGCGCAACTTACGGAGCGATTCGTCGATGCTGCGGGTTGCCTTTTCCTCTCCGGCATTAGTAATCCAGACTTTGGTGGTGAGAAAAAGTTCATCACGGGACACGTTGCATTTGGCAACGGCATTACCCACGCCCTCTTCGTTATAATAAGCCTGCGCCGTATCTATCAACCGATAACCTGCGCCGATGGCATCGAGCACGCAACGCTCACACTCTTCGGGCGATACTTGAAATACACCATATCCTACTATCGGCATTTCGATGCCGTTGTTTAATTTTACAGTCTGCATATCATTCTGTTTTAAGGGTTAATATTCTATTTGAGCAATATCGGCGCTCTGCATATCGAAAGCCTCTTCTGCTTTTTCCGCCATGTCGATATGTGTCCGGCTCCGGATCAACACATCGAAAGCGGCCTTGTCTTTAAGGTCGACGACCATCATCACGGCATCGAGACGTCCGAACAGTCCGCGTGTACGACCTACCATGATCTCTTCAATAACCGTTTCTTTCTCTTTCATGGCACGCATTTCGGCCATCTTCTGTTCTACCACGTCATCGGAAATTCCTTCCTTGACGTTGATGATAAATACATGACGTAACATATTCTTTTTTTTTATAAATCATTCGTGTATTCTATGTAACCCGATGCCTTTTACCGTAGGCAAATCCATATCGTCATAGATAGGACTTTTCCCTGTCTCCAGCAGGGCGATGGCATCCATTTCCTCTTTGAACAGCGTAAAATCGAGAATATTGAAGTTCTCGATCATCCGCTCCTTGTGTACGGATTTCGGGATAACCACGATATTACGCTGATTCAGCCAGCGAAGAATCACGGCTCCGACGCCCTTACCGTGCCGCTCTGCTATCGCTTTCAATGTAGGATGATTGAATATGTCATTCTGCCCTTCGGCAAAAGGTGCCCATGCTTCGTGCTGGATGCCTTCCTGCTGTAAGAAAATATTAGCAGCCTGCTGCTGGAAAAACGGATGGGTTTCAAGTTGGTTTACGACAGGTCTTATTTCGTTATGCAAGAAAAGGTCTTGCAGGCGTTCGTTGGAAAAACTCGTGACCCCGATAGCCCGGATACGTCCCTCTTTATAGAGCCGTTCCATCGCCCGCCATGCGGCATAGTAATTTCCGTAGGGTTTGTGCATCAAATAGAGGTCGAGGTAGTCCAATCCGAGCTTTTTCATTGAGAGGTCGAAAGCCCGCAACGCATCGTCGTACTCGTAGTCCTGTACCCACAATTTGGTGGTTATGAAAAACTCTTCACGTTTGATGCCACTTTGCCGGATGGCATTTCCCAACTGTTCTTCATTGAAATAGGCCGCAGCCGTATCGAATTTCCGATAACCGATCTCGATAGCATCATTCACGGCTCGTTCCGTTTCATTTTCAGGAATCTGAAAGACACCGAACCCGATGGCAGGCATCATTACTCCATTGTTTAATCTTACATTTTTCATATCCTTTATGGTTTTTAATTCTGATGCAAAATTACAGAGTACCTATTATTTTATCGTTGCATTATTCGGGGAAGAATTTTCACTATTCGTGGTTTTTTGTTATTTTCGCAGGAGATGAAAGAAAGAATGAGACATACAGACTTCGACGGGATTATTTTCGCTGATACATTGCAGGAATTTAATGCCTTACGATATGCAGGAAGAGTAATCCATATTCTTTGCAGCGAAGGAAATATGGGTTTCACGTTTCAGGATACCCGTTATAACATCGCGGCCGGGGATTATGTAATTCTGCCCAACGCCACACTCGTATCGGAATTTTCGGATTCCGAAGACTTTCAAGGTATCCTGATGAATCTTTCGGATGCGTTCGTTTCCTCGATTGCTATTCGCAGCAATTACGGCATTATTGGGTATCTGTCACTCTTGCAGAATCCGGTCATGAAACTTTCCTCCCATGATTTTCAAGTATGCAAGCAGGCTATGCACAGTATCCGGCAACGTCTGAAAGATAAAGAGCATCTGTTTTGGGAAGAATTGATGGGAAGCCTGCTCACAGCACACATCCTCGACCTCTATGATATTCATGCACGCAGTCAGAATAACGTGGAGGTGTCGGAACATATAACCTCGTTGCTTCGGAAATTCATAGAGCTGTTATATAACGGCGAATATATCCGAAACCGGGATCTCGATTTTTACGCTTCCCGACTTTGCATTACTCCTCATTACCTATCGGAGATATGTAAAAAGGTAAGTGGTAAACCTGCCACGTATTGGATTGACCGCTTTACTCTTCAAGAGATTACCCGTTTGCTGCGACAAAAAGAATTGTCTTTAACTACGATTGCCGAGCGAATGAATTTCTCATCTGTTTCTTATTTTAGTCGATATGTACAGAAGAGAATGAAAATAACTCCGTCGGAGTATAGAAAGGATACGTATATTCGTTAATTTCTATGGCATTTAATGTAAAACAAACGAAATAAGGATAGCCGTTTTTGTACGACTGTCCTTAATTTAAATCTTTATTATTCTTCCATTTGTAGAAAAGGAAGTTTATTGAATATCTAACCCTTTTCGCCAGACTGTTTTCTCCGTTCAGGCAACAAGTCGGACGGTTGAACAGAATCACATATATTACTCTAAATTCCGCCTGCTCCAGCATACTGGTATATTCACCAATTGAAGGGAAATAGAAAGAAAAGGCATAATCCATATCTTTTTTCAAAACTTATCCTCAAAGAGGCATGTACCATTGCCACATACCCTTTTCCTCCAAATTCACAGACAAGTTGCTCATGTAGTTTCAATGTCCGGTTGACCTGCCTTAATAACAGAGGCTGTTTCTCTTTATCAATCCAATGAAACAGTTTATAGAGTACGATATTATCACGGACAGGTACGCCTCCGTTAGTCATGTGCCTGTCTGCCGGTATAGGAGTATTCCGGCAATGGCCTTTCCCAATATTTCTTCCACCAACCCACGGGAGTACATATCAGCCGTATCGAACCTATTCAGACTGGCATCTGCACATATCCACCATACGTGTAGCTTCAGACATCTCTGTGTGGCTTTATCCTTCAAACCCGTGTGTACCACCGAAAGTGGCGGTTCCCAAAGTCAATGTCCGAACAAAAAAGTCCGGTTCCATTTAGATTTCTATATTCCATTGAGTATAAAATTAAAAATGATTATTAAACTAATAATAGCAATACCGACAAGCAGGTGACAGCAGTTGTGAAATAGCGGAATCCCTTCTCCGGCAGTTTTTTAACTAATGCAATTCCCAACACACCGCCTATAATAATAAAAGGAATGGTATAGGCATCTAATATCAGTGAGGAGGTGGTGATATTGCCCCATGCAAATATCTGCACGGGAATCTTCAGGTAGTTGATGACCAAAAAGAACCAAGCATTCGTCCCTACAAAACTATATTTGGGCATCTTGACCGATAGCAGGTAAATGGCCATCACAGGCCCCGCCGCATTGCCTATCATTGTGGTGAAGCCACCCATCAGTCCGAATAAAGGTCCGTACCACCAGTGGGAGGAAAGCGTATTTTCCTTACCTTTCCAGTCTGACCAGAACATCACAAGCAGTACCACTAAAAGACAGCCACCCATTAGGTGCTTGAACTCGGCGGGAGGAATTAGCTTGTCAACAAACAGCGCGACGGCAAACCCTACTAAAGCAGAAGGTAATAATTTCAGTATATACCTCCATTCGGCAATCCTGCGATAATACAGGACGGCTATCAAATCAGCCACACATAAGATGGGCAATATCAACCCGGTAGAAGGTTTGGCTCCGAAAGTCATTGCCATCATTGGTACAGCAAGCAAACTGATACCTTGAATACCGGTCTTAGACATACCGATAAACAGGGCAGACAAAAACAATATTCCCCAGTCGGAAGATGATTGTATCCACATCGAAAAGTCCATTATCATAATATACAACCGTTATAATCCAAGTACCTTTTTGAGCTCGTTACGCATAACTTCAGCATCCACATCCACACCTGTCCAGTATTTCACGGCAATCACAGCCTGATTGACAAGCATGTTCATACCCGGAAGTACGTATTGGCATCCGCGTGCCATCGCATCCTTGACAAAATGGGTGTACACCGGATTAGGAATGCAGTCGGCTACGACCATGTTAGGTAACAAGGTGTCGGAATCCATGTTCAGACGCTGATCTACATTCGGATAAAGTCCTACGGAAGTGGCATTAATCACGATGTCCGTATCGGCCGGAATTCGGTAAGAATGATTCCATAAGACAAAGTCTGCTTTGGCGGGTGTCTTGCCATTCAGCAAATCGGCCAGTTCCCATCCTGCGTTATCGATATTCAAAATAGTAATGGATGCAGCTTCCGCCAAAGCCATTTCTACACCAATGGCACGTGCAGCACCACCGGCTCCGAACAGAACCACCTTCTTGCCCGGAATGGAGGTCACTTCTGAAATGGCTTTCACAAAGCCTTTCCCATCCGTATTCTCACCTCTGGTCCTTTTATCTTTCCCGATGATGACCGTATTGACAGCCCCTATAATTTTAGCAGAGTCTCCCAACTCGTCCAGATATTGTATAACCTTGATTTTGTTGGGAATGGAACAGTTGAATCCTCTCCAGCCCATGGCCTTAGCTCCGTTTACGGCAGCTTCCAAATTATCCGGTCCTACCTCACAGTTGATATATCTGTAGTGCATACCGTGATGCTTGAAAGCGGCTTCCATGATAGCCACAGTAGGATTTTCGGACGCGGGTTTTGCAAATGAACCGACTAACCCCGGCAAAAAATCGGGAGCCGGAGTGTAATTTTTTAAATCATTGATACTCATAATCGGATAATTATATTGGTTACTAAATTCTACAATTTCAGGAAGGCGGGAATTATGCCGTTATCGTTGGTCAACTCGCACAATACGGCACAAGGTATTTTCGATAATAAATCCTCCTTGCTCACCTCATTCTATTCAGTCAGTTTTTCACAGTATTCTATTTTCTCTTTATTAGGACCGAGTATCGTAAAGAACTTTACCCCATGTTCCCAAAAAGGCAGGTATTGCACCTTTTCATCCAACATCTTGTGTCCGGTCTCTTTCATACTCTCAAATAGCAGGTCGATACCAGTAACATTCAACGCTATGTGGTCTATCGCTCCGGATTTATCTGCTACCTGTGTACTCTCGTAAATCTCCATTACCAGATTTCCCAGTTGCAGGAAAACCACGGCTTCTCCATTGTTCGGATTAACTGTTTGCCAGACCGGTTCAAAACCGAGGCTCCGGTAGAATTGCATACTCTTTCCAATGTCGTTTGTCGGAATACCGACATGCTGTATTCCTGTAATTTTTGCCTTTATCTCCATAGTTTATTGCTTATTAAAAATAGATTCTTTGATGACTGACAGTACCCCTCCGGCATCGTTGGACGGGGCTGTATAACGTGCGTAACGCTTCAACTCCTCCGAAGCATTTTCCATTGCATAGCTGTAAACCACGGACTGAAGCATTTCAGCATCGTTCATCTGATCACCGAAAGCCATACACTCGTCCGGCGTTACGGAAAAATACGACTGAATTAGCTTCAAGGCATTGCCCTTATTCGCATCCCGATGGCTTACGTCCAACCAGTTCGATCCGGAAACAACCACTTTCAGGCTATTATTGAAATGCTCCATGATGGGATAGCTGTTTATAGCAGAACCTCGGAAATCGTAAACAGCTATTTTCAGAAATCTGTCATCGGTGACATTCATCAAATCCGGTACGACATTACATTTCTCATAATAAGTATATGCCTGCTTTACAAAATCCGGGTGGTAGTCTTCTATATATGCCTTGTTCTTTCCGCATAAAACAGGATAAGCTCCCTCTATTTCCCGAACTTCACGTATGACCTCACGGGCTTTTTCTACGGGAACATCCACTATTAGCAACTCTTGGGAATTAAAAAGGACATAAGTTCCGTTTTCTGCTATAAATATGATTTTATCTTTTATAAGGTTGAAAAGTTTCAGCAAGTTGTAGTATTGTCTGCCACTTGCGGCAACAAACATTATATCTTTATTACTTAAATCTTCAAACATAGTGAAAAACTCCGGATTCAATATTCCATTTGAATCCAAAAGTGTACCGTCCATATCGGATGCTATCAGTTTTATGGGATTATTTTTCATGTCTCTCTCTATTAATCTTTTGACTTTGCAAAGGTAGGGTATGTTTTTAACATGTAATTCTATTATATTTGCTAATTACTTTCTTATATTTGCGAAAACAAAAAAGAAGGAAATATGGGTATACTGGAACGTAAAATCATTCACGAGCGGACAACATTATGCAGTCATATTCTTTATCCTCAATTCGTATTGCCCCGTCATAAGCATGTAGAATACGAAATTATGCTGTTTACCCGTGGAAGTGGAAAACAGTTTGTTGGGGAAGGGGTTCTTGACTATCAAAAGGGAGACATCGCATTAATCGGCAGTAATGTTCCTCATTTGCATCTTTGTAATACCAAACTGAATTCTACGATAAACTTTGAATCAAGTGCAGGAGAGGCTTTGCAGTTCCATCCAATAATATTTCCTTTCAAGTTGGAGGATATACCTGATTATCAACTTATTTATCAGTTGCTTCAAAAGAGTCAATATGGGATACGTTTTTATGATAAAGAGTTATTCGAGGAATTAGGACAACGGTTTCAAGACATTGATCATTATGAATATACCCATCGGATAATAGCTCTCTTTCAAATTTTGGAGCGGCTGTCTGCATGTAAAAACATAAAACTTCTGTCCAGTACGGCATATAGCAATACGAATTTTGCCGTAGAAGTCAATGAGCCCGTCAGTAAAGTATATACCTATTTATTCAACCATTATAAGGAGAAAATCACATTACAGGAAATCGCCAATTACGTCAAGCAAAATCCATCGGCACTATGCCGTTATTTTCGGCAACGGACAGATAAAAGTATCTTTCAATGTCTTGCGGAAATTAGGGTGGAACATGCTTGTAAGTTACTATCATATTCCAATTTGAGCGTCTCTCAAATAGCCTACGAGTCAGGGTATGGTAATGTCCCATATTTTATCAAACAATTTGAAAGCATAACTCAACGGACTCCTAAAGAATATCGTAATCAAATAGAAAAAATATAGAATGAAATACCCTTGGAAGTTATCGTGTAATTCTGGAAGACATTTCATTTAGGATAGATAGAACAACGCTGGACAACAAACAGGAAGCGTATGGACTGAAATATTGATTTCAGCAACAATAAGCTGATAATTTATTGAATTTGGCTATCTGTGAATGTGTATTTCTCAAAAATAATGCTGCTGTAATCGTTACCTATTTAACGATGTCTTCCCATGTGCCATGTTGCGTTTTCGGCTTCGACATCGTAGTCAGGTTCTCTCTAAACCCCTTGTTTACAACCTTCTTGCTCCAATCCGCTCTAACTCTCGGTTTTTATCCTTATCTTTGCCAGAAATAATGAATGCTTATGTGTGTTACTTTGTCTACTGCTGATGATTTTGAGGAACTGACCGAGCTGTGGGAAGCGTCGGTGCGTGCTACTCATCATTTTATTCCCGAACAATATATTCTGAAACTCAGACCGTTGGTGTGGAGTGTTTATCTTCATAGCATGCCTGTCTACATAGTGCGAGGGCCGGAACGGATAGAAGGCTTTATGGGGATAAACGGTGATATGTTGGAGATGCTTTTTGTGCACCCCCAAAGCATGGGAAAAGGAATAGGGAAGAAATTACTGCAGTATGCCATCAACTATTGTCATGTTCATTATGTTGATGTAAATGAACAGAATGAGCAGGCTTATGGTTTTTACCGTCACTTAGGATTTGAGGTGATAGGCAGAGATGCTACTGATGCATCAGGTGAACCGTATCCTATATTACATTTAAAATTAAAGGAAAACATGAAAATAGAAAATTGGGGAATAGTTCCTTACTCCGAAGCTTGGGAAAGACAAACCGTGCTTTTCAATGCACTGGTGGAAGCAAAGCAGGAAAGAAAGCCTTATGAGAACAGAATTATTTTTGTAGAACACCCTCACGTCTATACGTTGGGAAAGAGTGGAAAAGATGTAAATATGTTGTTGGGTGAGGCACAGTTGCAAGCTATCGGTGCAACGCTCTATCATATTGATAGAGGGGGAGATATTACATATCACGGTCCCGGACAGTTGGTTTGCTATCCCATTCTGAATTTGGAAGACTATCATTTGGGTTTGAAAGACTACATTCATCTATTGGAGGAAGCGGTGATTAAGGTATGTGCTTCGTATGGTATAGAAGCTAGCAGGGTAAAAGGGGCAACAGGCGTATGGCTTGCTATCGGAACTTCTCAGGAACGGAAGATTTGTGCTATGGGGGTGCGTAGTAGTCATTTCGTTACGATGCATGGGCTGGCATTGAATGTCAATACGGATTTGCGTTATTTTGGATATATCAATCCATGTGGATTTATAGATAAAGGAGTGACTTCTTTGCAGAAGGAATTGGGCAAAGAAGTTCCGATGGAAGAAGTCATAGCACGTTTGCAACAGGCATTGTGCGGGCTGTTGTCATAAATGTATCAAAAATAACATTTATCTCATGAGTAGCGCTTCGGATATCGGAGTATGATACTCAACAGTGCAAATATCCCGATGGTAACCGGATAGTATAAATACTCGATTACACTCAGTGGTGACAATGCAGCTAGTTTGGAAGCAATTAACATCTGTGCTCCGTAAGGGATTATTCCTTGGATGACACAGGAGAAAGTATCCAGAATGCTTGCACTCTTGCGCTTGTCCACTCTGTAGCGGGTAGCTATGTCGTTTGCCAACGGGCCTACGGTGATGATGGCTATCGTATTGTTTGCCGTGCAAAAGTTGGCAATGCTCACCAATGCTGCAATGCATAATTCGGCACCTCGTTTGCTGTTTACGTGTTTGGTTAGTTTTTGAATAATATAATCCACTCCACCGTTAAAACGAATCAGTTCCAACATTCCGCCTGCCATGAGTGTGATGATAATTAAATCACCCATTCCCGTGATGCCTGTTCCCATAGAGCCAAACCAGTCGAAGAAGCTGATACTTCCGGTCAATATTCCGATGATTCCTGTGCTGGCAATTCCCAAGATGAGCACTAAGGCCACATTCATACCGGCAATGGCTGTTCCCAGCACCACCAGGTAAGGAATAACTTTCACCCATTCTACTGAATGTACTTCGGGAGTAGTCATAATATCCATTCCCCTGAAAATATAATAACCGAACACTATCAATGCCGCCGGCAAAGCAATCATAAAGTTTACCCGAAACTTATCACGCATGGCACATCCTTGGGTGCGCGTGGCTGCGATGGTAGTATCCGAAATAAAGGAAAGATTATCACCGAAAAAGGCGCCTCCCACCACAATACCTACCATGAATGCCAGATTCATGTCTGTTTTCTCGGCAATACCTGCCACTACCGGCACTAATGCTACAATTGTTCCTACCGAGGTTCCAATGGAGATGGATATGAAACAGGCAGCTAGAAAGACACCTGCCAATAAGAGGTTGTCAGGCAATAAATGGAGCGTCATATTAACGGTTGCATCGATGGCGCCGATATCTTTTGCACTTTGGGCAAAAGCACCTGCCAAAATAAAAATCCATATCATCAACATGATGTTCTTATTGGCTGCACCGATGGAGTATTGCAACATTCGTTCATTCAGGCTCAGTCCTTTGGTGATGCAGACAGCATATACCGAAGAAACCATGAATGCAACGGTTATGGGGACTTTATAAAAATCATCTACTATGAGAGATGTTACCAAATAAAGACACAGAAATACCAGTAACGGACTAAGTGCCCATAGACTGGGTTTATTGGTTATAGGAGTTAATTTTTCACCGTTCATGAATTTCTATTTTTATGAAATGGGGTGCAAAGTTACAAAAAAGACTGCTTGATACCTCGTTAGCAGAATTAATTTATCCTTTTTTGGGTTACTAAGCGTGAGTTCGGTATTAAGAATACCGGGTTGTGGATTGGGTTTAGTGATAGAAGGATATTATGAATAGAAGAACAAAAGAACAAATCCAAACACCCTATTTAGAATTTGCCCTTTTGTTCTTCTCCTAAAGGAATAATGTGGCGAATATAGGTATCAGAGGGTTACTCCTGTTTTAAAGATGGCTATTTCGCGGTAATTCTTCTTTTCATTATTTACGAATTCGCCGCTTGCCACTTTGATGACATAATCAATGAATCTTTCGCATGTCTTTTCCATCGGTTCATGCTCTACAATAACACCCGCATTGAAGTCTATCCATCCCGGCTTGTTTTTTGCCAGTGCGGAGTTGGTTGAAATCTTCATGGTGGGGACATAAGTGCCGAAAGGAGTACCGCGACCGGTAGTGAAAAGCACCATGTGGCAACCGCAAGAGGCGAGGGCAGTAGCTGCCACTAAGTCGTTGCCCGGCGCCGAAAGCAGATTCAGTCCTTTCACTTTTAGGCGTTCGCCATAAGGCAATACCCCGTCAACGTAAGATTTGCCGCACTTTTGTGTACAGCCTAATGCCTTGTCTTCCAGTGTAGAGATACCGCCCGCCTTGTTTCCCGGTGACGGATTTTCGCCTACCGGTTCCCCATGAGACAAGAAGTATTCCTTAAAGTTATTGATGAGCCGGACAGTCTGCTCAAACAATTCTTTGTTACGGCAACGGTTCATCAAGATAGTTTCCGCACCAAACATTTCCGGCACTTCCGTCAAGACTGAGGTACCTCCTTGGGCAATAAGAAAATCGGAGAACATTCCCAGCAAGGGATTGGCTGTGATGCCCGAAAAACCGTCCGATCCGCCACACTTCAGACCTACTCTCAGTTCGGATAAAGGAACTTCCACCCGCACATCTTCTTTTGCCTTGGCATAAAGTTCGCGCAATATTTTCATTCCTTCTTCAAATTCATCGCCCACTTTTTGAGTAACCATAAATTTCACACGGTCGGTGTCATACTCTCCAAGGAACTCACGAAATACATCAGGCTGGTTGTTTTCGCATCCCAGACTGACAATCAATACGGCTCCCGCATTGGGATGCAGTACCATGTCACGCAGAATTTTCTTAGTGTTTTCATGGTCGTCACCCAGTTGGGAACAGCCATAATTATGAGGAAATGCCATGATAGCATCTAATCCTTCGCCGTTGGTTTCGCGTCTCAATGCCTCTGCCAGTTGGTTGATTATGCCATTAACGCATCCCACAGTTGGGATAATCCATATCTCATTGCGGATGCCCACTTCTCCGTTCTTACGGCGGTATCCTTTAAAAGTCAAATCCTTTTTGGGAATGTCCAGTGAGACTTCCACCGGATTATAAGTATATTCCAGCAATCCGGCAAGGTTGGTCTGGATTTGCTTTTCATTCATCCAGCTTCCCTGTTTCACAGCCATGCGCGCATGTCCGATGGGGTAACCGTATTTAATGATATCCTCTCCTTCAGAAAAGTCTTTTAAAGCCACTTTATGCCCGGCGGGTATGTTCTCTTTCAGAACGATTGAAACACCATCCACAGTAATTGTTTCACCGGATTTAAGTTCTGAGATAGCGACAGCAACATTGTCGGCCGGATTGATTTTTAAATACTTTGTTTCCATTTATGTCAGTTATTAGATTTGTTTTTTGTGGGCATCCAGATAGAAATCTATATTCTCTACTGTCAGCAAGGTAATGGGCATATAGTTGCACTGCTTCACTTCTTTTTTGAAAATGAGATGATTGCAAAGACTTTCCACACCGCAGTATCCCTGAACGGACGGTTGCTGTGCAATCAAAAAATCTACAGTTCCTTCTTTCAGGCAGTGTACATTGCGGCTCAGCAGGTCATACCCCATCAGCTTGAAGTCCTTTTTGTTATGCTTTAGCAAATACTCTCCCACAATATATACTTTGGAATTGAACGTGATACCGCAATTAATTTGAGGATGTTCGATAAAGAAGCGTTGTAGCAGTATCTCATCCTCGTCGGGACGCTTGGCGTAGAGGTTTAGTTCTACAATCCGACAGTCGGGGAAATGTTCCTGCATGTATTTTCTGAAACCTTTCTCCCGGTTCTCCTGTTGGTTGGACCCCAATCGCCCTTCATTAATTTGACGGAACACGACAATTTCTTTCGGTCTCTCTCCCAGCATCATTGCCATGCGTGCGGCAAAATAACCGCTTTGTTCGGATTTCTGCCCAAAGAATGCCAAAGGACGAAGACTGGGTACATTGGAGTCGATAAAGATGTAAGGGATTTCCTTCTTTTGCAATTGTTCGATAAACTGTGAAGTGATTTCGGGAACGGTGGGAGCCACCAAAACTCCGTCCACTTCCCGGGCCAATATCTCTTTGCCGGAATTTGTGAAAGAAGCATATTCATATTGGTCGTAATAGGAGATGGAGAGCGTGATATGGAAATCAGAAAATGTTTCCACAGCACGTTTTATGCCGGCTTCCACATCAGTCCAATAGTCTCCTTCTTTGTGCTGGGGAAGCAGACAGACAAACAGATACTTTTTGTTTGAGGCCAATGCACTGGCATACATATTGGGCTGGTAATCCAGTTGCTTTAAGATTTCTTCCACTCTCTTTCGGCTGGCTTCCGAAACTCCGGTGCGGCCATGCAATACGCGGTCTACTGTGCCAACCGATACGTCCGCTAAGCGGGCAATATCTTTAATTCTGATTCTTTCGGGCAGTTTATTCATATACCTTATTATATATAGCGTGCTCGGACACACTAATAAATTATTTTTTTCACCCACAAATATATAACAATTTTTGGTATTAAAAAAATAAATAGTACCTTTGTGCACGTACACGGATGAAATATCCGAGTAGGGGACTGGGCGAAGATGTTAAAGCCTTAACAACTATCGGCTTGCAGACCAGTGCTTTAGTAAAGTGTAAAGTGAAACGAACAGATAAATAACAATTTAAAATCACGTAATTATGGGAAAAATAGTAACCTTAGGTGAAATCATGTTGAGACTCTCAACTCCGGGAAACACACGGTTTGTACAGTCAGACTCATTTGACGTAGTTTATGGCGGTGGTGAGGCAAATGTGGCAGTGAGCTGCGCCAATTATGGTCATGAAGCTTATTTTGTAACAAAACTACCGAAGCACGAAATCGGCCAGTCTGCTGTCAATGCTTTGCGCAAATATGGTGTGAAGACTGATTTCATTACTCGTGGTGGTGACCGCGTGGGTATCTATTATTTGGAAACGGGAGCGTCAATGCGTCCTAGCAAGGTTATTTATGACCGTGCACACTCGGCTATCTCAGAGGCCGACCCCACTGATTTTGATTTCGATGCCATTATGGAAGGGGCCGACTGGTTCCATTGGTCAGGTATTACTCCTGCCATTTCCGACAAGGCTGCCGAGTTGACCCGATTGGCTTGTGAAGCCGCCAAACGTCATGGTGTGACGGTTTCTGTAGACCTCAACTTCCGTAAAAAGCTGTGGACAAAAGAAAAGGCACAGTCTATCATGAAACCGTTGATGAAGTATGTGGATGTATGCATTGGTAATGAGGAAGATGCGGAACTTTGCCTTGGGTTCAAACCGGAAGCAAATGTGGAAGCCGGCGAAACAAATGCCGAAGGCTACAAAGGCATTTTCAAGGCAATGGCTCAGGAGTTCGGATTCAAATATGTTATTTCAACTTTGCGTGAATCGTTCTCGGCTTCTCACAACGGCTGGAAGGCAATGATTTATAACGGTGAGGAATTCTATGAATCAAAGCGTTATGATATCAATCCTATTATTGACCGTGTAGGTGGCGGCGACTCATTCTCAGGAGGTATTATTCATGGATTGCTGACAAAACCCAATCAGGGTGCGGCTTTGGAATTTGCTGTTGCAGCTTCTGCCTTGAAGCACACCATCAATGGTGACTTCAATCTGGTTTCTGCTGAGGAAGTGGAAGCATTGGCAGGCGGCGATGCCAGCGGACGTGTTCAGAGATAAGAATTCAGACATATTTTTGTAAAACAGTAAAATGGCAAAATTTGATAAAATAGCTGTGTTGAACAAGATTGGTTCTACCGGCATGGTTCCTGTGTTCTACCATAAAGATGCAGAAGTGGCAAAGAAAGTGGTAAAAGCCTGTTATGAAGGCGGCGTTCGTGCGTTTGAATTCACTAATCGTGGTGATTTTGCTCACGAAGTATTTGCCGAGGTAGTAAAATATGCAGCTAAGGAGTGTCCTGAAATGGCAATGGGAGTTGGCTCGGTTGTTGATCCGGCTACCGCTGCACTGTATCTTCAGTTAGGGGCAAATTTCGTTGTCGGCCCATTGTTTAATCCTGAAATAGCCAAGATTTGCAACCGTCGTCTGGTGGCTTATACTCCGGGATGCGGAAGCGTGTCTGAGGTAGGTTTTGCACAAGAAGTGGGCTGTGACCTTTGCAAGTTGTTCCCCGGTGATGTACTCGGTCCGAAGTTGGTAAAAGGTTTGCTGGCACCGATGCCTTGGTCAAAACTGATGGTGACCGGTGGGGTAGAGCCTACTCAGGAAAATCTTACTTCATGGATTAAAGCAGGTGTTTTCTGCGTAGGTATGGGCTCTAAGCTTTTCCCGAAAGATAAAGTGGAAGCGGAAGACTGGGCTTATGTTACTGCAAAATGTAAAGAGGCTTTAGGCTACATTGCCGAGGCTCGCGCAAATAAATAAAGAGCAGGCTCCCCTCGTTGTGTGTAGGGGAGATGCTAAGGCAAGATTATCATTTTGTTTAAAGGTGTGTATAAAAAAGGGTGAAAGCCGTCGCAAACTGAATTTGCGGCGGCTTTTCGTTTAAAATATTAGTGAAAAGATTGGTGGATAAACGATAATTTTGTTCTTTTGTGTCATATTTAGAAATAGAATTAAAAACCATTAACAACTTACACGAAAATGAAAAAGACTTTGATGAAACTGGCAGTTGTACTGTTGTGTATGACGTGTTCTGTACCGGTAATGGCACAGTTCAATTTGAAAAAGGCCATAGGTGGCGCTGTGAAAGCTGCAAAGGCAGTTACGCTGACCGATGAGCAGATGAGGGAATATGTAAAAGAATATATTGACTGGATGGACAAACACAATCAGGTATGTGCCGATGATGATCCATACACAGTTCGTTTGAAAAAGCTGACCGAAGGTTTGAGTGAAGTGGAAGGCATTCCTTTGAATTTCAAGGTGTACTATGTGATTGATGTGAATGCGTTTGCTTGTGCCGATGGTAGTGTCCGTGTCTTTTCTTCTTTGATGGACATTATGAGTGATGAAGAATTGCTGGGCGTAATTGGCCACGAGGTAGGTCATGTAGCCCATAAGGATTCTAAGAACGGTTTCCGCACGGCATTGCTGACTTCAGCTTTGAAAGACGGTATTTCTTCGCAAGGCGGCAAAGCTGCTGCACTTACAGAATCTCAGTTGGGCGATTTGGGAGAAGCGTTGGTTAATGCCACTTACTCACAAAAACAGGAGCGTGAGGCGGATGACTACGGTTACGAGTTTCTGAAGAAAGCAGGGAAAAATCCGTGGGCAATGGCTCTGTCTTTCCAAAAACTGAAACAGTTGCAGGAAGAAGCCGGTGCACAGAAGAGCAGTAAACTGAATCAGTTATTCTCTACTCACCCCGATCTTGATGTCCGCATCAAGCGTATGGAGGAAAGAGCTACCGGCGAAGGTATCGAAAAGCCGGAGAATAAAACACCGGAGGCTGCCCAATAAGACATAAGAACATCCGTGTTGTTTGTTAAAACAGACAATGACAGCTTAAGGAAGTTGTAAATCATAAAAAGAGTCATATTCTTACTCAGGATTGAGTTTGATATGACTCTTTTTTGTGGTTATGTTTTATATAATGTTCGGACAGAATGTTTCCGCTGAATTATTTCTTCAGCCACTTGTCCAGCCAGCTAAAGAAGGTGCGTTGCCACAACACTCCGTTCTGGGGCTTCAATACCCAATGGTTTTCGTCCGGGTAAAGCAATAGCTCGGCAGGAACTCCGCGAAGCACGGCTGCATTAAAGGCAGACATACCCTGTGAGGCCAGGATGCGATAGTCCTTTTCACCGTGGATACACAGGATGGGGGTATCCCATTTGTCTACAAAACGGTGGGGCGAATTGGCAAACGTGCGTTGTGCCGTTGCATTATTCTTATCCCAGTATGCGCCGCCCATATCCCAATTGGCAAACCACATTTCTTCCGTTTCCAGATATTGCTGTTCTATATTGAAGATACCATCGTGTGCGATGAAGGCTTTAAAGCGCTTGTCATGGTGACCGGCCAGCCAATAGACCGAATATCCGCCGAAGCTGGCGCCCACACATCCCAGACGGTCTGTGTCCACATAAGGCTCCTTAGAAATATCATCGATGGCCGACAGATAGTCTTTCATACACTGACCTCCGTAATCGCCACTGATTTGTTCCAGCCATTCCATGCCGAAGCCGGGCAGACCGCGACGGTTGGGGGCAATGATGATGTAGTCGTTGGCCGCCATTATCTGGAAGTTCCAACGGTAGCTCCAGAACTGGCTGACAGGACTTTGCGGGCCGCCTTCGCAGAATAGCAGAGTGGGGTATTTCTTGTTCGGATCAAAGTTGGTGGGATAGATTACCCATGAAAGCATTTGTTTGCCATCGGTGGTCTTGGTCCATCTTTCTTCCACTTTGCCCAATTTCAGCTGATTGAAGATGTGGTCATTCTCATGTGAGATTTGAGCCAACTGACCGTCGGCAGGAGTGAGGGTATAGATTTCATCGGCTGCACTGATGGAATGGCGTTTGGTAACCACCTTATCGCCTGCCATCGCCACCGAACCGTAGTCGTACATACCGTCGGTCAGTTTCTTCACTTCGCCGTTCAGGTTAGTACTGTATATCATGCTGGTACCATGCCATACACCGACAAAGTACAGGCTTTGGGAGTCATTGTTCCAGCAATAGTCGTCTACACCCGATTCGAAACTCTCGGTGATATAAGTCTTCTTTTTGCTGCCCAAATCCATTACACACAGGCGGTTGCGGTCACTCTCATATCCGTCGCGTTCCATGCTTTGCCATGCGATGTACTTGCCGTCGGGCGAGAATTTGGGGTTGATGTCATACCCTTTGTTCTCGTCCTTTACAGTCAGTTTGACTGCTTGTGGGGTAGCGCCGTCCATTGCATTGGTCATGGTAGCAGGTATGCTGCTTTCAGTATAGTTCTTGCATAGATTCTCGGTCTTTTTGCTTTCCAAATCATAAAGGTAGATATCCGAATCGGTAGAGATGGCGTAAGCCAGCCCTTGCTTCTTGCGGCTGGTATAGGCTATTTGTTTAGAGTCGCTGCTCCATGCCAGTTGCTCGATGCCGCCGAACGGTTTCATCGGAGCTTCAAACGGTTCGCCCTCCATAATGTCGGTGGCCGTTCCCATCATGTTGCCGTCAAAGTCGGCTACAAAGGGATGCGGAGTCGTTTCCACCCATTCGTCCCAATGCTTGTACATCAGGTCGTTTACAATGATACCGCTGGCTTTGGGCAGGTCAGGATAGAGGTCTACGGTGCGCTGACCATATTTTACCTGCGAAATGAAAAGAATTTTTCTGCCATCCGGTGAGAACGAGAATCCTTCTATGTCTCCTTTGAAGTCGGAGATGATGCGGCGTTCCGAACCGTCAGGGTTCATTTCCCAAATCTGGCTGCCGCCACTTTCATTGCACAGGAATGCAATCTTGGTTCCTCCCTTTATCCATTGGGGCTCTCCTTCGTTCCAGGCTGTTTGGGTAAGCAGGGTATTGTTTTGCCCGTCGGCATCCATTACATAAATCACACGGTGGCTTTTGTTTTCGGGAACACTGTAGTATGCTACGGTGTAGGCTATTTTCTTGCCGTCGGGTGATACACTCAAGCTGCCTATACGTCCCATTGCCCAGAGGGTTTCGGGGGTGAGGCGGCCGTCTTTGATGGAAATCTCTTGCTTACCGATGATGGGCTCGTAGCCCTGTCCTTCCTGCTTTATCTCAGTGCAGGAAGAAGCTAGCATAAGTGCTGCTGCCATGATGGTTGCGCTTGATTTATTCATACTTAAAAGCTATTTTTTGATGATTAAATGATTGCAAAAATACACATAAAAGCCGGTGAAGTGAAATGTTCTTGCATATTTGTTCTTTTCTTTGTCCGCTTCAGGGAATGCTGTTGGTGTATTGGGTGTGTGGGGTATGGTCATTCGTCTTTTCGTCTCACATAAATCATTCCGTTTCTTTTTCCTTCCGTTGTGATTCCGCTGGCCGGGTCTTCTCTCAATCGTTTCAGTTCCAGGGTGGCGCTTGTCTTGCGCAGCCCGGTCAGCTTCATATAATCGGCTACGCGCATAAAATGATGTTCATCCAGATATTTCAAGGCGAGTGCGATACGCTCTTCGGGTGAGTAGGGCGAATGGTGGATGCGGCTCACCCCCGCACGCTTCAAGTCACAATGCCGGGCGGTTTCTTTTATCAGCTCCTTGCTGGCGCGGAAGTTTACCCCGTTCACCATGATGCTCCGCGCGTTTCGTTTTTGTTCGTCACCGTCCAGTGTGTCCGTTTCTTTGCCTTCGGCTATTCCCAAAGTGGGTTTGAAGGTTCCCACACCGTCGATGCTCACGCTGTATCCTTGTGCCATATAATAAGCCAGTTCGTCGGCAAGAGTGGTAAGTACGTGCAATACATTTCCTTCGCTCAGCCCTGAACCCGGACGTGCCAGCTTGCTGACGAATTCCCGGGCATTGATATTGTGATAGGTTTTCATGCGGTAGAACACCCGCTGTTCACCTGAGCCGTCCAGGTCACTCATTTCCTGTTTGATGTATTCAGCCATAATTGTCTGTCTGTATAAAGTTGATATTCATAGTATCCAAAGTCTTTGGAATCCCTATACAAAGGTACTATATGCCTGATGTATATCCTAATTTTTACCATTGATTTACAGGTTGATGGCATTGGTTTATGGATTAGTGCTTGTGATTTACGGATTAGTGGCTGTAATCCGGTTGTGCAGCAGGAAGCTTTGGGGTTTGTGATGGCATGAGGGAGGCTTTGTAAGGGGAAGGAAAAGAGTATGAGACGGTGTGGCGGGGGATTTCAATCAGTCCGCAATCCCCTCATCGGGTTGGTGCATCGGAAGAAAAGGCGGGGGCGGCCAAATCTCATTGAGAAATGGTCGCCCCCTTGATAATTATTAATTCAAAAAAAATGTAATGTTGCGGAGTTTTATTTTTTTCCTTTGTTCATTCTTTCCTGCTGCAGACGCTCCTGTTCTTTCTGCAGTGCTTCCAGCTTGGCCATCAGGCCACCGCCAGCTTTACCGCCGTTTTTCTGTTTCTTCTTTTCCTTGTTGGCTTCCAACTGTGCTAGAAGTTTCTTTTCATCGGTTGTCTTGCGCAGGATTACCATAGTCAGGATACCTATCAGACCGGAAATGAAGTAATAATAGTTCAGACCGGAAGAGTAACCGTTGAAAATGAAGATAAACATCACAGGCATGATATACATCATCAGTTTCATGCCCGGCATTTGCTGTTGGCCGGTGTCCTGTTGCTTCATGGTGTACACTGTATTCAGTATGTTGGTGATGCTGAACAGCAGACAGAACAGGCTCAAGTGGTTGCCCAGTAAAGGAATAGTGGTGCTCCAATGAATGATATCATCGTAAGTAGACATATCGGGAGCCCATAAGAAACTCTGTTGGCGCAGCTCGATGGCGTTTGGCACAAAGAAGAACAAGGCCATGAATACCGGCATTTGAATCAGCATAGGCAGACAGCCGCCCATCGGACTGACACCGTATTTGCTGTAAAGTGCCATTGTTTCCTGTTGCTTCTTCAGCGCATCCTCCTTTTTGGGATATTTGGCATTGATTTCGTTGATATAAGGCTTCAATACGCGCATCTTGGCAGACGACATATATGACTTGTGGGTAGCCGGATATACCAGTGCTTTTACGATAATGGTCATCAACAACAACACTATACCCATGCTCAGTCCCCAACCAGACAGCCAGTCGAACAAGGGGATGGTAAACCAGCGGTTAATCCATCGGATAATCGGCCAGCCCAAATATACCAGGTCTTCCAGTTCCAGGTCTTTTTGTGAAAGGCTCAAGTCATTGCTTGCCAGCAGTGTCTTGAAACGGTTGGGGCCGAAATAGAACTGCATATTGGTAGCCTGTTTTCCCGTGGGGTCAAAGAATGTGGTCATGTCTGCGGTATAGTTCTTCATATATCCGCTTCCCTCTTTTTGGGGAGTAGAGACCAGCGAAGCCTTGTCGAAGTCCTGATCGGCAATCAGCACGCTTGAGAAGAACTGGTTCTTGAACGCAATCCAGTCCAAGCGGTCGGTTACTTCTTCTTTGGCGTCTTTCATTTCGCTCAGGTAGTCGGAGCCTTTGTTTACCGGCTTGTAAGTGAGTGAAGTATAGCGTTGCTCAAAGCTGAATCCCTTTTCCAATTGGCGTGCACGCTGATGCCAGTTGATGTTGACAGTGTTGGCTGCTGCGGGGAAGAAATTCTGCATTCCGTTGGCACGGATGGAGAAATTCACCACATAGGTGTTGGGCAACAGCTTGTAATCAAAATCAATATAGCCTGCACCGTTGGTGGTCAGTCGCATCGTCACTGTAGTGTCTGTCACATTGGTCGGCTGGAAATAGAGGTCTTCGGTCAAGATGTTTTCGTTCTTTCCTTCGAAAGCGAAGTTCATGCCCGAGTCCTTTTCGTCGAACAGATCCAATGGCTTGCCGTCCTGACCGTTATAATCTTTCAGCATGGCAGCGCACACACGTCCGCCTTTATTAGTAAATGTTACTTTTACCAAATCGTTTTCCAGCGTTGTCAACTGCTCCGTACCCTGGCTCGCGCCATAAAGGAGTGAAGTGGAGTCTGCCTGTATTGTATGGGCCGGACTCTGCTGTGCTGCTGCCTGTTCTTGCATGGCAGCTTCTTTTTGGGCGATAGCCTGAATGGAATCCTGGTAGTGTTTTGCACGTGCCATCTCTTCCTGGCTGGGACGGTTGTAGATGCTGAAGCCTATTACAACTGCACCAATCAGGGCGAATCCCACTAAAGTGTTTTTGTCCATTTTTTCTTGTTTACCTTATTTATATTATAATTCTCGTTTTATCCTTTGTTAATGGCTGCCTTGATGAATGACAGGAATAACGGATGCGGTTTCAGTACGGTACTGCTGTATTCGGGATGGAACTGCACTCCGATGAACCATCTCAGGGTAGGAATCTCAACAATCTCCACCAAGTCCGATTCGGGGTTGATACCGACACACTTCATACCAGCTTTCTCAAATTCCTGTTTGTAGTCATTGTTGAATTCATAGCGATGGCGGTGACGTTCCTGAATGTGCTCGCTCTTATAGGCTTCGAAAGTCTTGGAATTCTGGTCGAGCACACATTCGTAAGCTCCCAGACGCATTGTGCCGCCCATGTTGGTGATGGCCTTCTGTTCTTCCATGATATCGATAACATTGTGCGGAGTCTTTTCATCCATCTCGCGGCTGTTGGCATCAGCATAGCCCAATACATTGCGGGCAAATTCGATGGCGATGCACTGCATGCCTAGACATATACCGAATGTGGGAACATTGTGTGTACGAGCGTACTTGATAGCTACAAACTTACCTTCGATACCACGCTGTCCGAAGCCCGGGCAGATAATGATACCGTCCATGTCTTTGATTTGCTCTTCCACATTTTCATCAGTCAGTTTCTCGCTGTTGATGAAGTGGATGTCGGCCTTGCGGTCGTTGTATGTTGCTGCCTGTGACAATGCTTCGAGGATAGATTTATAAGCATCCTGCAAATCATATTTTCCCACTAAGCCTATTTTTACTTTTTCGGTAGCTTTGTGACGACGGTCGAGGAAGTCTCTCCACGGGCCGAGGGTAGGAGTCTCGCCTACGGGTAAGCCCATTTTCTGAAGGATGGTGACGTCCAGACCTTGTTCCTGCATGCGTACGGGAACTTCATAAATAGTCGGCATATCCATGGACTGTACCACTGCATTTTCGTCTACATTGCAGAATAGAGCGACTTTCTTCTTCAGGTTAGTGCTCAATTCGTGTTCTGTGCGCAGTACCAAAATATCCGGCTGGATACCTACGGATTGCAGCTCTTTTACAGAATGTTGTGTCGGCTTTGTTTTCAGTTCGCCGGCAGCAGCCAAATAGGGTACATAAGTAAGGTGTACGCACAAAGCGTTGCGTCCCATTTCCCATTTCAACTGACGGATACTTTCCAAGTAAGGCAATGACTCGATATCACCTACCGTGCCTCCGATTTCGGTGATTACGAAGTCAAATTTATTTTTAGTGCCTAATAATTTTACGTTGCGCTTAATTTCGTCGGTGATATGAGGAATAACCTGAATGGTTTTTCCCAAATAGTCGCCACGGCGTTCTTTGTCGATAACACTCTTATAAATACGACCGGTTGTAATGTTGTTGGCTTTAGTTGTCTGGATGCCTAAGAAACGTTCATAGTGCCCCAGGTCAAGATCGGCTTCGTGACCGTCTACAGTCACATAACATTCACCGTGTTCATAGGGATTCAGAGTTCCCGGGTCGATGTTGATATACGGATCAAACTTTTGAATGGTAACATTGTAGCCTCTTGCTTGCAGCAATTTACCTATTGATGATGAAATAATACCTTTGCCCAATGAAGAGGCAACACCACCAGTTACGAAGATATACTTAGTTTCTCCCACTACTTAATATTTTTAATTGTTATTCTCTTAAATTATCGAAGTTGCAAAATTACAAAATCTTTTTCTGAATTCCCCGGTTGCACAACAAAAAATCATAATAGAACGTTTAAAAAGTAATCGGTGATGCTTTTTAAAAACTTCTTTCAGTTTTAAAAAGTCACTGATATGGTTTTTAAAAATACTTTTGTCTTTTGATAAAAGGAAAATTAAGTGTACTTTTGCACCATTTAAGTGTCTTTTTACGCAAAAACGATAAGGAATATGAAAAGAAAACTAGCTTTGCCCTTGATTTTAGCTTTGCTTTGTTCTGCGGCACCGGCACAGAAGATAACCAAAACGAAGGAAAGTCCAGCTGTAGCGGCATTTGCCGATTCTTTGGCTAATCTGAGAGCCGCTTATTATGCTTATTTTAGAATGTGGGATGACTTGGATGCTCCGGCTCCGCGTGTCCACCGTAATCCGGCTTATTATAAACTATTTGTTCCGCCTACTTATTATACAGCACCGGTGGAGCAAGCTTTCGAATTGAAGTGGTCGCCCGAAGAATATAATACTAAACACACAGCAGCAGACTCTGTTTACCGTGCCAAACAGGATTCCATACAGTTGTTTACTGTACCCGATTTGGAACGCTCGGCCAAGGTAGACCGTTGGGTGAATAAGATTCTTCTTAATTATTATATGCAGCACCCTGAAAAAGTGTTGGGTAACGAACTTTATCTGGCAGACTTGAAGCCTTTGGAGGATAGCCAGATAGTGAAAAATCCGCGCAAAGAGCATATTAAGAGTTTCTTGCAACCGGAAAATCCGGTGGAGAGTGTGGATACGGAAAGTGATTTGGTGATTGTCCGCCCCAACTTTTGGAAATATAAAGGAAACGGATATGCTCAATTCACGCAGCACTATATTTCGGATAACTGGTATAAAGGTGGTGAAAGTACCAATTCATTGCTGTCGGGCTTAGTGCTTGAAGCTAATTTTGACGATCGACAGCGACTGGAATTTGAGAATAAACTGGAAATGAAGTTGGGATTCGTTACTGCCCCTTCTGACACGGTTCATAAGTATAAGACAAACGCCGATTTGTTTCGGTTGAACAGTAAACTTGGTGTGAAAGCGTTCAAGAATTGGTATTATACATTGGCTGCCGAGTTCAAGACTCAATTCTTTGCTAATTACAAGACCAATACGAACGACATGATTTCTAACTTCATGTCTCCGGCACAGCTTGATATAACCCTCGGTATGGACTTTAAGCAAAACAAGAAGAATTATACTTTGTCTTTGCTGACCTCTCCGTTTGCATATACCTTTATATATATCAGTAATGATAAAATAGCCGACCCTGCTGCTTTTAATGTGGAGCCGGGGCACAGCACTGCTAACCTAATCGGTTCTAAATTCACAGGAAACCTTACTTGGAAGATTATTCCAAGCATCGTGTGGGAGTCTAAATTGGAATACTTTACTACTTATGATAAAGTAATTGCCAGTTGGGAAAATACATTCAACTTCGTATTAAACCGTTATTTGTCAACGAAGTTATTCGTTCATGCCCGCTATGATGATGGTGTGAAGCTGACGGATGATAATAAAAGCTACTTCCAGTTGCAGGAATTGCTGAGTTTCGGTTTGAACTATACTTGGTAAATTCTTCCAGCCTGTTGTGCTGTAGGAAAAAATATCAAAACTCCAATGTTACTTGAATAGATAAAGCAAGTCATTGGAGTTTTGACATTTTCGGATATGGGAAAGATTCCTCTCTTATTATAATATTGTTTTTTTCCTTATAATTTTTCTTCGAGCAAGGTTTGCACAATTCTTTCGGCGGCACGACCGTCCCAGCGTTCCGGCAGATGTCCTTCCTGCCATTCGCCTTTACTCAGTCTGTCAAGTGCGGCAGCCAAAGCTTCAGGTTCTTCACCCACCAGACAATTCGTACCGATACTTACGGTTTCAGGATGCTCGGCATATGTGTTCAGTGTGATGCATGGAATTCCGAGGAAGGTAGCTTCTTCGGCCACATTACCCGAGTCCGTGATAATGGTCTGTGCCTGATTCACCATATATCCGAAAGCCAGATAGGGTTGGGGAGGAAGAATGTGCAGTCGCTCGGAATGAACGCCCAGAGAGCTCAGCTTGTTCTTTACATAATTATGTAAAGGAGCGACAATCGGTTTATCTGTCTTCTCCAATATGGTCTGGAAAAGATTCTTCAGAACACTATCATTATTAATTAATGCATGCCGGTTTAAAGTAAGCAGGACGTATTCTTTCTCCTTCACTCCTATAATGGAAAAAGCCACAGGGCGTTGTAATCGTGTGCGGTTATATCGTAAGGTGTCGATTAAGATATTTCCAACAAAATGCACATGGGCTTGTTCTGTTCCTGTCTGGTTCAGGTTTCGGTTTGCAACCATTCCGGCAGTAAATAGAATGTCCGATAGTCCATCGGTAATCATTCGGTTGACCTCTTTCGGCATATCCATATCGAAAGAGCGTGTTCCTGCTACCAGGTGCGCTACTTTCAGCCCTTTCTTTTTAGCTACGATAGAGCAGGCCATGGTGGGGGTAAGGTCGTCTACCACAATGACAATTTGTGCAGGGTGCTTTTCCAGTTCACGGGCAAAAGCGACTACGATGCCTGCCATTCGTTGAAAGAAATCAGTATCATCCACTCTTAAATAAGCATCGGGGCGGGGCATGTCAAGGTCGGTGAACAAAGAAGGTTCCAGACTCTTGTCTTCGTCCGAACCTGTATATACCAGGCGGGCACTGATGTTCTTACCTGCTGCTTTGGCAGCGTTAATAGCACGCATTAAGGGGGCAATTTTCATGAAATTGGGGCGTGCGCCTGCGATAATTGTTATTTTCATTTCATTTTAGCTATTTTCAAAAGACAAAAATACGTTTTCTTATCGAAATTATTCGTTACTTTGCAGCCAAATAATTTTATTTATGATAACATTTGTACAAGTTTTAGATTTTATAGGAACGTTTGCCTTTGCCATTAGCGGCATCCGGCTTGCTTCGGCTAAACAATTTGACTGGTTTGGAGCTTATGTAGTAGGAATGGCAACGGCTATCGGCGGAGGTACAATTCGCGATGTATTGTTGGATGTGACGCCGGGATGGATGACCGACCCCATTTATTTGATATGTACGGGGCTTGCCTTATTTTGGGTGATTGCCTTTGGAAAGTATCTGATTCACATGCATAATACATTCTTCTTGTTTGACAGCATCGGTTTGGCACTGTTCACCGTTGTAGGTGTGGGCAAGAGTATTGCATTGGGGTATCCTTATTGGGTGGCCATCATCATGGGTAGTATTACGGGAGCTGCCGGAGGTGTAATCCGTGATGTGTTTATTAATGAGATTCCGTTAATCTTTCGTAAGGAAATTTATGCAATGGCGTGTGTCGTGGGCGGACTGGCTTATTGGCTATGCGACTTTGCCGGTATGGAAGCTTATGGATGTCAGGTAGTGGGAGGAGTAACCGTGTTTTTTACTCGTATTCTAGCTGTTAAATATAGTATTTGTTTACCAACTTTAAAAGGAGAATAGCTCTGAGAATCACCTGTTAATTGATAAAATAGGGGGTAAAAACTGATAATTGGCGGTTTTTACCCCCTATTTTGATAGTTTTTTCTTGTCCGCCCCTTAAAAAAGCCTTATCCTTGCAGCACGAGAGCATGAACAAAGAGTTATAAACCTAAACTTAAAAACTTATGAATAGTATTAGTTTTAAGAAAAACCTGCTTAGTGTGCAAGAAGAATTACTTCGATTTGCCTATAAACTGACAGCCGACCGTGAGGAAGCTAACGACCTATTGCAGGAAACATCACTGAAAGCCTTGGATAATGAGGATAAGTATATCCCCGATACTAACTTTAAGGGATGGATGTACACAATCATGCGTAACATCTTTATTAATAATTACAGAAAAATTGTACGTGACCAAACATTTGTCGACCACACCGATAATTTATATCACTTGAACTTGCCGCAGGACTCCGGTTTTGACAGCACAGAAGGTGCTTATGACATTAAGGAAATACACCGGGTAGTGAATCTCTTGCCGAATGAATACCGTATTCCGTTTGCCATGCACGTGTCGGGCTTTAAATATCGTGAGATAGCCGAAAAATTATCTTTGCCGCTTGGAACAGTAAAAAGTCGTATCTTCTTTACCCGTCAACGCTTGCAGGGACAGCTCCGTGATTTTGTATAATTAGTGTTTGTGAATAGCAAAAAGGCAGGATGGGTTGGTGTAATTCGACCTTTTCTGCCTTTTGTAGTTAACAATATGATATTAAACATGTTTTTAGAGAGCAAAAAATCCACTTGAATCTTAACTTTCTTTTTATTCATTTGTTATATTTGCAGAAGGACAAAAACACCTTTAAATCGAAATATAATTATGAAAAAAGAAATCAAATTCAGCTTGGTCTACCGCGATATGTGGCAGTCATCAGGAAAGTATCAACCCAGAGCAGACCAGTTGGCACGGATAGCTCCTCTTATCATTGAAATGGGCTGCTTTGCCCGTGTGGAGACTAATGGAGGTGCTTTTGAACAAGTGAACTTACTTTATGGGGAGAACCCGAATAAAGCAGTCCGTACGTTTACCAAACCTTTGCATGAAGCAGGCATTCAGACTCACATGCTCGATCGTGGCCTGAATGCATTGAGAATGTATCCCGTTCCCGCTGATGTGCGACGGTTGATGTATAAGGTGAAACATGCCCAAGGAGTAGATATCACCCGTATTTTCTGTGGGTTGAATGAAGTGCGCAATATTATCCCTTCTATAAAATATGCCAAGGAAGCCGGAATGATTCCGCAGGCTACCTTGTGTATAACTTATTCTCCGGTTCACACCGTAGAGTACTATTCACGTATAGCCGACCAGTTGATAGAGGCGGGAGCTCCCGAAATCTGCCTGAAGGATATGGCAGGTATCGGACGTCCCGAGATGCTGGGGCAGCTGGTGAAAAATATCAAGGAAAAACATCCCGAAGTGATTGTTCAATATCACGGACACACGGGACCGGGGTTGTCGATGGCATCTATTTTGGAAGTTTGTGAAAATGGTGCCGATATTATTGATGTTGCAATGGAACCCTTGTCATGGGGAAAAGTGCATCCTGATGTCATCTCTGTTCAGGCTATGCTGAAGAATGCCGGTTTCCGGGTGCCTGAAATCAATATGAAGGCTTACATGAAGGCACGCAGCATGACGCAGGAGTTTATAGATGATTTCTTGGGTTACTTTATTGATCCTACCAACAAGCACATGTCTTCACTGTTGCTTGGTTGCGGGCTTCCGGGGGGCATGATGGGTTCTATGATGGCCGATTTGAAGGGGGTGCATTCGGGCATCAACTTGATATTGAAAGGGCAGGGCAAAGAGCCGATGAGTTTGGATGACCTGGTAGTGATGCTATTTGAGGAAGTAGAATATGTATGGCCGAAATTGGGTTATCCTCCGTTGGTGACTCCATTTAGCCAATATGTGAAGAATGTGGCTCTGATGAACGTAATGCAATTGATAAAAGGCGAAGAACGCTGGACAATGATAGACAACCATACCTGGGATATGATATTGGGAAAGAGTGGCAAATTGCCCGGTGAGTTAGGTCCCGAAATTATAGAACTGGCAAAGAGCAAAGGATTGGAATTTACGAATGAAGACCCGCAACTAAACTATCCTGATGAGTTGGATAAATACCGCAAAGAAATGGATGATAATGGTTGGGACTATGGAGAAGATGATGAAGAACTCTTTGAACTGGCCATGCACGACCGTCAATACCGTGATTATAAATCAGGGATTGCCAAGAAGCGTTTCTTGGATGACCTGCAACGCGCCAAAGATGCGGCAATGGCAAAAAGTGGTTTTAATGAAGAAGAAATAAAGAAGTATAAACGTGCCAAGGCCGATCCGATTATTGCACCCGACAAGGGACAGATATTATGGGAAGTGTCGGTGGAAGGCCCGTCGACAGCTCCTTTTATCGGTCGCAAGTATCAGCATGACGAAGTGTTCTGTTACATCTCCACTCCGTGGGGAGAATATGAAAAGATAATGGCCAACTTCACCGGAAGGATAGTGGAAGTATGCGCTGCACAGGGGGCGGTTGTCAACAAAGGTGATGTGATTGCCTACTTGGAACGAACAGAGTTTTCTGCTTGATTTATAATGTAGCAACAAGGGATGGGCGTTTGTTTTTCTAAAAAACAGGCGCCTGTTTTTCTTCTTATCTATTTAATTACTATCTTTACTCCTTCAGAAAATCAACAGGATGAAACGAACGGCTTTATTATTCTTTTTGGCAGGGATGCTGATGCTTCCTGCGGCAGCTCAGGAGAAGGACAGTATAAAAGTGGAAGCTTTATTGCAGAAAGCGTCGGAATTACCCGCCGATAGTAGCAGAACAATGTTTTTTGCCCAACAGCTGTTGGGCGTACCTTATGTGGCGGGAACCTTGGATGAAGGCAAAGAGGAAAAACTGATAGTCCATTTGGACAAGGTGGATTGTACGACCTTTGTTGAAACGGTTTTAGCTTTGGCTTTAGCAGATAAAGAAAAGAAAAGGAACTTTGGCAGTTTTAAAAAGGCGTTGCAACATATTCGTTATAGGGGCGGAATATTGGATGGCTATCCATCACGTCTGCATTATTTCAGCGAGTGGATAAAAGATAATGAGCGGAAAGGCATTGTAAAGGAACGGACAGATGAGTTCAGTACTCAGCAAGAAGAACTTCATCTCAACTTTATGTCTACCCATCCCGATAGTTATAAGCAGTTGAAGGATAATCCTCATTTAGTAGCTGAGATAGTGCGGCAGGAACAGATGTTGAATGGGAATGTGGTTACTTATTTCCCGAAAGATCAATTGAGTTATCCTCCTTATAAGTTGAATATTAAGAACGGTGATATATTGGCAATCACAACGAACATTGCCGGGCTTGACGTGGTACATGTCGGTTTTGTTTGTTGGGTGGGTGATACCCTTCACTTATTGCATGCTTCCTCTGTGGCAAAGCAGGTTATTTTGGATCCGCAGCCGATGTACGACTATTCTAAGAATAAAAGGACTCATACAGGGGTGCGGATAATCTCCGTATTGTAAAGACAGAGCTAGGTGTTCTTCGTCTTCTTCTTTTCTTTGGGAGGAAAAGCGGGGACACATTTCATCAGATAAAGGATTTTCTTTTGCCTTTTAAACATATAATTGCTTGGCTTGCCGGAGTTAAACTTGCGGGGATTGGGCAGGCTGGCTGCTATCAAGGCACATTCGCCCGGAGTCAAGTTACCTGCCTTCTTATTAAAATGTTCCTTGGCGACAGCTTCTGCTCCATAGATTCCTTTTCCCATTTCGATGGAGTTGAGATAAACTTCCATAATTCTTTCCTTACTCCAACACAGTTCTATGAGGGTAGTGAAATACACTTCCAACCCTTTTCTCAGCCAAGAGGAGGCCGGCCATAAAAACACGTTCTTGGCAGTCTGTTGGCTGATAGTGCTTGCGCCGCGAGGACGTTTTCTGGTCTTGTTTTCCTCCATGGCCTTTTCTATTTCTTTAAAATCGAATCCATTATGTTCGGCAAACCGGTTGTCTTCCGAGGCGATGACAGCCATGGGCAGGTGTCGGGAAATCTTCTCTTTCGACACCCAAGTATGTTTCCATTTAATATCTTCGCCATGAATCACCTGCTGTGCGGTTCGGATGAACATTAGGGGAGTAAAATAAACGGGAATAAAACGCAAGGCTATGACTGACAGAATAGATGAGCCAAAGAATACAATCAATAGATTGCGGATAAATTTAAAAATCTTCTTTTTCTTCATGTTTGTGTAGCGGAAAAAAGTAAAATCACGCTTTCATCTACTCCTGTGAGTGGATTGAAAGCGTGATTTTGCCGTATAATTTATTTCAATGTACCGGCTTCTGCCTGCTGAATCATTTGCTGGCTGGCATACATGTATACTTCCACGCGACGGTTCTGTTGACGTCCTTCGGCAGTATCATTGTTTGCTATAGGATCAGCCTGGCCCATACCTTCAACCGATTTGATTTGAGAACTGCTGGCACCGCAACTCAACAAGTAACTAGCTACACTCTGTGCACGTTCTTGAGACAAATTGAGGTTCTTCTGGATGCTTTGCTCAGCAGTGCTGTTTCTCCAACCTTGGTTGTCGGTGTAACCATATATGGATACATCCATATCTCTGTTCTGGTTCAATACATTGTTGGCAAATTTGCTCAATGCAGATTTAGCCTGAGGACTTAAGGCAGCATTTCCGGTATTAAAGAGAATGCCCGAGTCGAAAGTCACTTTTACAGCCTGAAGGCCGTTGTTGTCGGTCACTTGCTCTACCTGGGCACCTTGAATTTGAGCAGCTTCGGCAGCCGCCTTATCCATTTTCTTACCAATCAAAACGCCGGCTCCCGTACCAACGGCAGCACCGATAGCAGCACCGATAGCGGCACCTTTACCGTGTCCGGCAATACCTCCGATAATAGCACCCAAGGCAGCACCGCCACCACCGCCGATTAATCCGCCTTTGGTTGTATTATTCATGTTACCACATCCACTGAATACTAATGTTGCACTCAGCAAAAAAGCAATAAATTTAGTCTTTCTCATAATCTCATTTGTTTTTAATTATATAATGACTTAATGCAAAAATTGTTCATTAATTAACCTGATAACTTAATGCCTTTTTCTTGATAGCCATAAACCATATCAGGCAAATAATCCCTTTCATTGTACTGGTAATGGTCACGCTCCACCAAATGCCCGGCAATCCCCATCCCCATGAAACAAACAGAAGTGCCATCGGGATGCGCAGATAATTGCAACTGACACTTATCACGGCAGGCGGCATGGTGCGCCCTATTCCGTAGAACACCCCCTGAATGGTGATTTCAAGCATCATAAATATTTGGGAGTATCCGTCAATGCGTAAAAATACACCGCCGGTCTCGTAGGCCGCTTTTTCTGGTACAAAGATAGAAAATATTTCATTACCATAGCATATAAAAATGAAGGTACAGAAGGTGCCGAAGATAAAAGTCATCCACAGTGTGGTGTGGTAGGCTTTCAGTACACGTGTTACTTGGCGTGCTGCGTAGTTTTGAGCTACAAAAGCACTGAGGGCAGTGGCAAAACCTTGTGAGGTGTTCCAGGTTATGGCTTCAATCTGTCCGCCTGTAGTGAGGGCCATCAGTCCCAAATGTCCACCTTGTTCGGAAGCGGTTCGTCCGAGAAACATATTGACGAATGCAAACAGGGTATTGAATGTTGCTACAGGGAGTCCTATCTTGATGATGCGTACTGCGTATTGTTTTTTAAGGCGCGTAAAGAAAATAAAGTTGTCCCACAGAATCTTTTTTTTCTTTAGTTCGTAGACAAAAAGGAAACATACGATGGCTTCTGCCAGCCATGTGGCAATGGCAGCGCCGGTAGTTCCCCATTCTAAACCAAAGATGAAGAGAGGGTCGAGTATAATATTAGTTATCAGGCCAATACCATTGATAGAAAAAGGAATCTTGCTTCTTCCTGCAGCATTGAATGTTCCGGTAAAAGCGGTGGACAGGAATACGAATGGTAATGCTGTAGATACAATGCGCAGATATTCTACTGCCATGTCTTCGATGTGTGGTTGCAGTTCGTAGATGCCGATGATAGGGCGTGCAAAGATAAACAGCAAGGCGCCCCAAAGCACGGAAATCAACAGTGCCAAAGTAATATTATTGGAAGCAAAACTGCGTGCGGCTTGTTCGTCCTGAGCACCGATTGCTTGTCCCACATTCACTTCGGCACCTACTTTATTGAGTAGGGCAATGGCAGTAGACATCCATGTGAGAATTCCTACGGAGCCCACTGCGGCAATGGCTTCGCTTCCCAATCTTCCTACCCATGCCATATCTGTCAGGCTATATGCCATTTGGATAAAAGAAGTAGCCATGATGGGCATTGCTAAAGTAAAAAGTTGGCGTAGAATGGGACCTTGAGTTAGATTCTTTGTTCCTTTCATCAGTCGTTAATGTAAAATGTGTGCAAAGGTATAAAAATAAAGGAGGATTTCCAGTAGAGATGAAAAACATTTAGGCTTTTTCAAAAAAGTCGGAAAGTGTTTCTTTAAAAGACCTTGATGTTTTCTTTAAAGCTGGAAGAGCTTTGAAAAAAGACCTTGCTCTTTTGCGAGGAGGTTGTTGTACGACGTATCATCAGTTTAATACATTCTTCTATGTTTTACTGCAATTGCTTCGAACAGGCACCTCCTGCTCCTACGCTTGGCGATGTTAATGTATTACTTTTCCCTGTAGTTAAAAGAAATGAGGTTGTCCAAAATGGGACAACCTCATTTCTTTGATGGTAAATATAAGCGTTTTCCAGTTTTTAATAAGCAAAAATAGGATATTGCTTCATTGTTTCATTCACACGGGCGCGAACCTGTGCAATGACTTCCTCATTGTCCACGTTAGAAAGAACAGTTTCAATCATTTCGGCAATTTCAATCATTAAATCTTCTTTTGCACCACGAGTGGTAATGGCAGGAGTACCCAGACGGATGCCCGAAGTCTGGAATGCTGAACGGCTGTCGAACGGTACCATATTCTTGTTTACGGTGATATCTGCGGAAACCAATGCTTTCTCAGCCACTTTACCTGTTAGTTCAGGATATTTGCTGCGTAAGTCTACCAGCATGGAGTGGTTGTCGGTGCCACCGGATACAATGGTGAACCCACGATCTATCAAAGCCTGTGCCAATACCTTGGCATTCTTCTGCACTTGTTTTTGATATTCCTTATATTCGGGTTGTAAACATTCGCCAAAGGCAACAGCTTTGGCAGCGATAACGTGTTCCAACGGTCCGCCCTGAATGCCCGGGAATACGGCAGAGTCCAGCAGTTGTGACATCATTTTGATTTCACCCTTTGGAGTTTTCTTTCCCCATGGGTTAGGGAAGTCTTTGCCCATCATGATGACACCGCCACGAGGTCCGCGAAGTGTCTTGTGAGTGGTGGAAGTAACGATATGAGCATATTTTACAGGGTTGTCCAGCAGGCCTGCAGCGATGAGTCCGGCCGGATGTGCCATATCAATCATCAGGATGGCGCCCACTTTGTCGGCTATTTCACGCATGCGTTTGTAGTCCCATTCGCGAGAGTATGCAGAGCCGCCGCCGATAATCATTTTCGGTTTTTCACGCAATGCTATTTCTTCCATCTGGTCGTAGTCCACGCGTCCTGTTTCTTTGTTCAGATTGTATTCGCACGGAGTGTAGATAATGCCCGATGTATTCACCAGAGAACCATGTGACAGGTGACCGCCGTGAGCCAGATTCAATCCCATAAATTTATCACCCGGATTCAGGACTGCCAAGAAAACGGCAGCATTGGCCTGTGCACCGGAGTGAGGCTGGACATTGGCCCATTCTGCACCAAAGATTTGTTTCAGTCTGTCGATAGCGATTTGTTCGCTTTGGTCTACCACTTCACAACCACCGTAATAGCGTTTGCCCGGATAACCTTCGGCATACTTGTTGGTAAGGCAAGACCCCATAGCCTGCATTACTTGGTCACTAACAAAGTTTTCGGATGCAATCAGCTCGATACCTTTGAGCTGGCGTTGATGCTCTTTTTCGATGATATCGAAAATCAAATCGTCTCTTTTCATTTCTTTTTATAATAAGTTTATGTACGATATTCGATTTAGAGTTTACAAAGTTAAGAAATTTTAGATTAGGAGGAAATAAATTCGGGAAAATCTTTCGATACTGTGATAATTTAAAAAATAACTCCCAATGAGAAACTGAGCACGTTTTTATGACGGTTGATAACGATGCCTTTTTCGTGGGATATTTCTCCGTTGATGTTCTTTTCGTAAGTAATTTCTTTCGATATGTTAGTCAGGCCTATCTCGTAACGGAAATCGAAAAAGATATTAGAGATATTCACACCCAAACCGATGACACTGCTCATATTGATGGGGTGTAATTTCTCTTGGATATTGTCATGCTCAAAGTTGGAGAACTCTTCTTTCGTTTTTTTCTTCCAGATATATTCCAGTTTGGGACCGATGAAGAGTGCCATGCCGTATGGATGGCTTTTGACGAAACTGTATCCGTACAGCAGGGGGACTTCCAAAGAATGAATGGTGGAACGGATGGTGGCAAAATCGGGTGGGAGAATTTCGTCATTTTGATTCTTGTTGAAGGTGATGTCTCCTTTGTTTACGTTATAAGTAAACTCAGGCTGAATGAAATGGCGTTTCATATTAAAACGGAAAAACAAGGCGGCAAAGTAGCCCACCTTGTAATTGTTTTGTATGTCTTCAAAACGTTGATTGTCCAGTTGCAGGCGGCTGGTGAAATACATGGAAGAGTTAAATCCTACCTTCAGACCTACATTGACTTTAGGTTCCGTTTGGGAGTTCTGCTTCTGTTCCTCTGCTTTCAGGGCGGATGTACAAAGAAGCAATATTGGTATGAACAGGAAATACTTCTTCATCTATTCTTTTTTCTTTTTTTCTACTGACCAGCCAAATTTTCCGATCTTGGTCCCCAAATCAAAATATCCGCCATGAACATATACCAATGGGTTGCTCTCGGCCAGCTCGAACTTCCCTGTTTCTTTGTTAAGATATTTGTCGTCAGCCTTTACGTTCACTACATCTGCAATGAACATATCGTGCGAGCCCAGCGAAATGATTTCCTTCACACGGCATTCGATACAGAGGGGGGATTCTTCAATGATAGGTGCACTCACCATTTTAGCCTTTCCGGGGGTTAGCTTCATTTCCTGAAACTTATTATAGTCTCGTCCCGAGCGCACGCCGCACCAGTCGGTGGCAAAAGCCATATCCTTGGTGGTGAGATTGATGACAAACTCCATATTGTGCTTCAGTATGGGGTAAGAGTGGCGTTCGGGGCGTACGGATATATAACACATGGGTGGGTTGGTACATATTGTACCTGCCCACGCCACTGTAATGATATTATATTCTTCTTCCGTACTTCCACAACTCACCAGAACAGCCGGTAGCGGATAAATCATAGTTCCCGGTTTCCAGTCTTGTTTCATAATAACTTAATTGCTTCTTTGCTTTGTTCTTTTTCGCAATAGTGGCATTTCAAAATGCCGTGTTCCTTGTCGATAACATGGAACAGGGTTGCCATTGGTTCGTTATTGGTGATACATTTGGGGTTGGCACATTTCACGATGCCGCGTAACTCTTCGGGCATTAATACCTGTTTCTTTTCCACCACCTCGTAGTCACGGATAATATTCAGTTTCACGTTGGGGGCAACTACTGACAGACGGCTGATTTCTTCATCCGTAAAGAAGCGGTCGGCTACCTTAATGATACCCTTCTTGCCCAGTTTCTTGCTCTCGAAGTTGTTTCCGATAGTAATGTTAGAGTCGGAATTCTGCAATCCGAGCAGTGCAACTACGGTGAACAGCTTGTCGGAAGGTATATGGTCTATAACAGTTCCGTTCTTTAAAGCGGCAACTTGTAATTCTTGTTTGTTCTTTTCGCTCATAGTCTTTTCGTTTTTACTTATTACCATCTTCTATTACATCATCCAGTGTAATGCCCAATACATCGCAGAGGATGGCTTGTCGTGCGTACAGTCCGTTTTGTGCCTGCTGGAAATAATATGCTTTTGGATTTTCGTCCACGTCATAAGCAATTTCGTTTACGCGGGGCAGCGGGTGGAGGATACGCAGGTTGGGGCGGGTGTGTCTCAACATTTCATTCCTTAATATATATACGTCTTTCACGCGCTCATACTCCATCAAATCGGTGAAGCGTTCGCGCTGTACGCGTGTCATATACAGGATGTCGGCTTCGGCAATAGTGTCTTCGTCGAAGTCTGTATATTCTTTATACTTAATGCCGTGTTCGCGACAATATAGCTTATATTCTTCGGGCATCTTCAGCTCTTCGGGAGCAATAAAGTGGAAAGTCGGGTTGAAGTGGCGCATGGCCATCAATAGAGAGTGAACGGTTCGTCCATATTTCAGGTCGCCTACCAGATAGATATTCAGATTTTCGAGAGTGCCTTGTGTCTTGTATATGGAATAGAGGTCTAGCATGGTTTGTGAAGGATGCTGGTTGGCTCCGTCTCCGGCATTTACGATAGGCACCGGGGCAACTTCGCTGGCATAGCGTGCAGCTCCTTCCAGATAATGTCTCATTACGATGATGTCGGCATAGTTGCTTACCATCATAATCGTGTCTTTTAATGTTTCGCCTTTTGAAGAACTGGTAACTTTAGGGTCGGTGAACCCGATTACCCGTGCGCCCAGGCGGTTGGCTGCTGTTTCAAAACTGAGTCGTGTTCGGGTGGATGGCTCGAAAAAGAGGGTGGCTACCACCTTGCCGTCCAGTAATTTACGGTTAGGTTTCTTTTCAAACTCTTTTGCCATTTCCAACAAATAGAGAATCTTCTCTTTGGAGTGTTCGGCAATAGTGACTAAACTTCTATTTTCCATACCTATTTGTATTTATAATTACAATTATACGGAGCGTAAAGGTATGAAAAAAAAATAAAATGGCGAAGCTTCTAAAGATATTTAGTTGAACTTTGTTAGAAACGCCTTCTATCTCAAAGTTTTTCCTTACTTTTGCAGTGTAATTACTAGAAACGGACATGAGGAAGAAGTTTATTTATGTACTTTGGGCATTGGTAGCCTGTGTAATATTAGCTATAGCCTTCATTTTTACCGCGATAGCCAAGGGATGGATTGGTTATGTTCCCCCTATCGAGGAGTTGGAGAACCCGAACTTGAAGTTTGCAACCGAGATTATATCCGATGACGGCAAAATGCTGGGCACTTGGTCGCTCAGTAAGGAAAACCGTGTCTTTGTGGGGTATGATCAGTTGTCGCCTAATTTGATTCATGCCTTGATTGCCACCGAGGACGAACGTTTCTCTGAACACTCGGGCATTGATGCACGTGCGTTTATCCGCGCATTGGTGAAACGCGGTATTTTGATGCAGAAAAATGCGGGAGGCGGCAGCACCATTACACAGCAGTTGGCCAAGCAGTTTTATTCTCCTACGGCAGACAATGTGATGGAGCGTCTGTTGCAGAAGCCTATCGAGTGGGTGATTGCCGTGCAGTTGGAGCGTTATTATACCAAGGAAGAAATTCTGACCATGTATCTCAATAAGTTCGATTTCCTCAACAATGCTGTGGGAATCAAGATGGCTGCGAACACTTATTTCTCCAAAGAACCGAAAGACTTGAAAATAGAAGAGGCGGCAACGCTGGTGGGGATGTGTAAAAACCCTTCGTTGTATAATCCGAAACGTTTTAACGAGCGTGCCCGCGGCCGTCGGAATGTGGTGCTTGACCAGATGCGTAAAGCCGGCTATCTGACTGACGCTGAAGCAGACTCATTGAAGAAATTACCGTTGGTGCTGAAGTATCGTCGTGTGGACCACAAGGAAGGATTGGCAACTTACTTCCGTGAATATCTGCGTGGCGTAATGACTGCTAAGGAGCCGAAGAAGAGTGAATATCGCGGTTGGCAGATGCAGAAATATTATGAGGACTCGTTGGCGTGGAAAAATAATCCGCTGTTTGGCTGGTGTGCCAAGAATAAGAAGAAAGACGGAACGAACTACAATATCTATACAGACGGACTGAAAATTTATACCACGCTCGACTCGCGTATGCAGCGCTATGCCGAAGAAGCTGTGAGCGAACATGTGACTCAATATCTGCAACCGCGTTTCTTCAAAGAAAAGTCGAAGAAGAAAACGGCTCCGTTCACTCGAAATCTGACTCAGGAAGAGGTGAATGCCATCATGACCAGAGCCATGAAACAAACCGACCGTTACCGCATTATGAAAGAAGTCGGACATTCGGAAGCTGAAATCCGTAAGGCGTTTGATACGAAGTATGAGATGTCTGTATTCTCATACGAGGGAGAGAAAGATACTATTATGACACCGATGGATTCCATTAGGTATTACAAGCACTTCCTGCGTGCCGGATTCATGTCGATGGATCCTACTACCGGATATGTGAAAGCATATGTGGGCGGCCCTAATTATAACTATTTCCAGTATGATATGGCTATGACAGGACGTCGTCAGGTGGGGTCTACCATCAAGCCTTATCTATATACGCTGGCGATGGAAAATGGTTTTTCTCCCTGTGATGAAGTGCGCCATGTAGAACAAACGTTGATAGATGAAAACGGACGTCCCTGGACTCCGCGCAATGCCAATAAGAAACGCTATGGTGAAATGGTAACAATCAAATGGGGATTGGCCAATTCCGATAACTGGGTAACGGCATATCTGATGAGCAAGTTAAATCCTTACCAGTTGGTGCGTCTGATTCATTCATTTGGTGTGCTGAATAAGCAAATAGATCCGGTGGTGTCATTGAGCCTCGGCCCTTGCGAAATATCGGTAGGCGAGATGGTCAGTGCGTACACAGCATTTGCCAATAGAGGTATCCGTACGGCACCGTTGTTTGTTACTCGGATAGAGGATAATGAGGGAAATGTACTTGCCAACTTTACTCCTCAGATGGATGAAGTTATCAGTGAATCGAGTGCATATAAGATGTTGGTAATGCTGCGTGCCGTTATCAATGAAGGTACGGGTGGACGTGTTCGTCGTTTGTACGGCATTACTGCCGATATGGGCGGTAAGACGGGTACCACCAACAATAATTCCGATGGTTGGTTTATGGGCTTCACGCCTTCACTGGTTTCCGGTGTATGGGTGGGAGGTGAAGACCGCGATATTCATTTCGATACGATGGTCAACGGTCAGGGAGCTGCCATGGCGTTGCCGGTATGGGGGCTCTATATGCAGAAAGTATATAAGGATAAGAGCTTGGGGTACTCACAGGAGGAACATTTCAATATACCCGAAGATTTCGACCCTTGCAAGGATACACTGATGGACAGTTCTTCGAGCAGCGAAGACAATACCGGTCTGGATGCTATCTTTGAATAAATGATAAAGCCCGTGTGGATTGTGATAAAGCCCGCGGGCTTTCTTGTGCCTGCCCATATGGATGTTTTCTTTTTCGCGACACACAGCCGAAGCTTGGTTTCAAAGGGAAAAAAGACGAGTCTTCTTTTGGAATATTCCTCGTAAATCCTTATATTTACGAGAAAGAAAACCTTAACCGAATGTGAGAGGAGGAGACGATGGATAAAAATATAACTCTGTATCAGATAACCAATGAGATGGCTGAGAAAGTCTTTCAGAAAATAGACCGTTTCAATAAGGGCCGCAGGGAAGATATAGGATATTATGCGATTAGCGTTTCCACTCCCTACCGTTCTTATTATGCCTTGTGGCGCATTTTCCCTGACAATAGTCATTCTCCCTTGTTTGTATGCACGCTGGCTGTCACTTTTGATGATGCTGCCGAGCGTGCGTTTTTGTATTTGCAGAACTGCAATATCATGTTGAAGGTGAAGGATAACAGTTTCTTTGAGCCTTATTACGGTTCTTCCGAAGACATTGTGGCTTTCGGCAAATACAGAGGCAAGCGGTTGGCGGAGGTGTATTACGTCGACCCTAATTACGTGTTATGGCTGGCGCATAAGTTTGAAGCGCGAAATCCCCGCGACAGAAAACTGGCTGTGATTGCCAAAGACTTTGCAGTGGTACATTATGACACTGTGATTAGAAAGCACCACTTGTCCGGCGGAAGCCGTTTTATAGGCGAGAAGGGGGAGAAACTGACCGATTTGCATTTGGAAGTGTTGGGGGTAAGACTGCAATTGGATGTCTACAAAACTCATGACTATTATGTGGATCAAAGTGTGTTGGCGGCAGATGCGGACGGCAATCGCTTTTCCTTTGTTATAAAAGCGGCAGCCCCCAGTCCGACGCCGGATACGCTGAACTGCTATACCAAGAAGATTAACCCAAAGGACACATTATATATTAAGTCGGCCAAGGTGCTGTCACATTATGAAAGCAGAGGAGTTAAATGTACCCGCATCGGTTATCTTAAGTTTAAATAGCCGGAAAATGATAACCAAACTTAATGCCGTCATTGCAAATATTGGGTTGGCTATGAATTCTTCTTGTAACTAAATACAGCCCAAGTGTTCAAGGTGGCCGCCATTATGAGCAGCGCTGTAAACTGTGCAGTCAGGTCGCCCCAACTGCTTCCCTTCAGATATACGGCTCTGGTGACTTGGATAAAATATTTTAAAGGGTTTAAGATGGTGATGGTTTGTGCCCATTGGGGCATACTGTTGATAGGTGTAAACAAACCACTCATCAGCATAATGATAATAAGGAAAAAAAACATCACAAACATGGCTTGCTGCATGGTCTGCGAATAGTTTGACACCACCAGTCCCATTCCTGATATAACAACGATGAACAATAGCGCAAAGAAATAGAGCAACCATAAAGGGCCTGCGGGCGAAAGACCATACACCACTCGTGCCAAAAGGATGCCTATGGTGAGGATAATAAGTCCGGCAATCCAGTATGGAATGAGTTTGGCAAGAATAAAGGTAAACTTGCTCACCGGGGTAACGTTTATCTGTTCGATAGTGCCGAATTCTTTCTCGCTTACGATATTAAGTGCAGGGAGAAAGCCACAAAGCATCATCAGCAATTGAGCCATCAATGCGGGAACCATAAATATTTTATAGTCAAGGTGCGGATTGAATCGCCCCTGTGTATCTATCTCAATCTTAGGCTCAGAAATGATACTGTTGTCTGACGGTTTGATTTCGCCGGCATAATCATGGATGATGTTGCTAAGATATGAACTGCCCAGCCCTCCTTTGGTTCCATTCACGGTATTAGCGGATATGAGGACTCTGGCAGTTCCGCTTTTTAGTATATCCCGTTCAAAATGGGGCGGTATTTCGAGGATGATGTCGGCTTTCCCTTCTTCAATGCTTTCCATGGCTTCCTTATAGCTGTCGGACACATCCACTATCCGGAAATATTCCGAAGCTCCGGCTTTCTGAATCAGACGAGTGGAATAGGGACTATGGTCATTGTCTACTACACTTAGGTTTATGTTCTTTATCTCAAAATTAGCAGCCCAAGGGAGTACCAGCAAGATGATGCAGGGAAATACGAGAAGCATTCTGGGCAACATCGGGTTGCGGAGCATCTGTTTGAACTCTTTTTCTAATAAATATTTAATCATATCTCTTTGTTTGTTTTGAGCTTATTCTAAACGTTTATTGAATTTCTTCAGACTGATAATGACTAATATGACGGCCATCAAAGTCAGTACACTGATATTGTTCATGGTATAACTGATACTCAGGCCCTCTATCATAATCTTTTTTACACCGATGATATACCATTTGGCCGGAATGACATTAGAGATAATCTGTAGCGGCAGCGGCATATTCTCGACAGGAAATATCATGCCCGAAAGTAAGACTGTAGGCATCATCAGTACCATACCCGAGAACAGCATGGCTTCTACTTGTGTCTTGGCGATGGTGGATACCAGCAACCCTAATAATAAAGATACAATAATGAATATCCATGAAAGGAAAGCCAGTGAAAGCAGATTTCCTTCTACCGGGACATGAAGCACATATACAGACAGCAGCAGAATGGTTATCAGATTGATGCAGGACAGAAAAAAATAGGGCACCATTTTGGCGATAATCATCATTAGCGGGCGTACAGGTGAAACGAGAAGTACTTCCATCGTGCCTATCTCTTTTTCGCGGACAATGGAGATGGAGGTCATCATGGCACATATCAGCATCAGAATCAATCCCATAACCCCGGGGACGAAGTTGTAGGCACTCTGCATGCCGGGGTTGTAAAGTAGCTTCACTTGAGGGATAATCTGTATGGAAATGGGATGTGCTGCCAGGCTTTGTTGATAGTCGGTAATGATGCTGGTGGCATATCCGGTCAGGATAGTGGCATTATTGGGATCGGTGGCATCGGCTATCAATTGTATTTTGGCTTGCCCCGTGTGGCGCAGGTTATTCTCAAAATTCGGTTCGAAGACGACTATAAGGTCGGCTTCTCCTCTTTTGAATGTTTCTTCGGTCTCGTTGCTGTTTTGTAATATCCGTCGGACATCGAAGTATTCACTGGCATCCAGTTTGTCGATAATCTGTCGGGTTGAAATATCTTTTGAATAATCCAATATTGCCACTTTTACATTCTTTACCTCGGTGGTGATGGCAAAGCCGAAGAGGATGATTTGCACGATAGGCATCCCCAGCAGTATGAGCATCGTCCGGCGGTCGCGGAAGATGTGATGGAATTCTTTCTGTACAAAAGATAAAAATTGCTTCATAATCTTTCTTTTACTATTTTTCGTTTGGGGTGGAGCTCGGCTCAGTTTCTTACCGCTTTGCGTGCCAGCCGTCTGAACACTTCATCCATGTCTTTTGCCCCGAACTGCTCTTTTAAATGGTCCGGTGTATCCAATGCTTCTATTTTTCCGTCTACCATCATAGATATCCGGTTGCAATACTCTGCTTCGTCCATATAATGGGTGGTGACAAATATGGTAATCCCTCTTTCGGCAGCTTCATAAATCAGTTTCCAGAACTGACGGCGAGTGGCGGGGTCTACACCTCCGGTGGGTTCGTCCAAAAAGACAATTTTAGGATTGTGAAAGATGGCTACGGAAAAGGCAAGTTTCTGCTTCCAACCCAATGGAAGCGAACGAACCAATGTGTTCTTTTCATGTAGAAAGCCTAACTGTTCCAGCACTTTATCGGTCTTGACAGCAATTTCTTCATCGCTCATGCCATAGATGCCGGCATACAGGCGTATGTTTTCCCACACTTTCAGGTCCTCATACAAGGAGAACTTCTGGCTCATATATCCTATATTCTTTTTTACCAATTCATATTGCGTGGAGATATCAAATCCCGCCACGCTGCCTTTTCCGCTTGTTGGTCGGGAAAGCCCGCACAACATGCGCATAGCAGTAGTCTTTCCTGCACCATTGGCACCGAGAAAACCAAAAATCTCTCCGCGCTTCACTTGGAAAGAGATATGGTCTACAGCGGTGAAATCACCAAACTTTTTAGTCAGGTTTTCTACTTGGATGGCATACTCGTCCGATGTCTTTTGTCCTTTGTGCTTCAATCCTTCGGGCGAAAGAATATGGCTGAACTGCTGCAAGATACGTTCGGGAGTATCGATTCCCTGTATCTCTCCTTCCCGGATAAAAGCGATGCGGTCACAGCATTTCATCTCATTCAGATAAGGAGTGGAAGCGATGATGGTAATTCCTTCTTTTTTCAGTTTCAGCAACATATCCCAAAACTCTTTTCGCGAGACGGGGTCTACGCCGGTGGTCGGTTCGTCTAAAAACAAAATAGAGGGTTTATGAATCAGGGCACAACTTAAGGCTAATTTCTGTTTCATACCTCCCGATAGCTTTCCGGCACGCCGATGCTTGAACGGTTCTATTTGTCGATAGATGTCTTCCACAAGGGCATAGTTATCCCGGATGGTGGTATTGAAAAGAGTGGCAAAGAAAGTGAGGTTTTCTTCTACAGACAAGTCTTGGTATAAGGAAAAGCGTCCCGGCATATAGCCGGCCAGTCTACGGATGTCCTTATATTCCTTCATCACTTCATACCCGCACACGCGGGCTTCTCCTTTGTCGGCAAGTACAAGTGTGGTGAGGATGCGGAACAGAGTCGTCTTTCCCGAACCGTCCGGTCCGATTAATCCGAAGATTTCTCCCGGCTTTACATCAAAGCTGATATCTTTCAAAGCCTGTACCGAACCATAGCTTTTGCTTATCTGCCTGACAGAAACGATATTCTCCATTTTACTCTTTTTTTATTTCTCCATACATACCGATTTTTAGATAACCGTCATTCTTGACTGCTATCTTGATAGCATAAACCAAGTTGGCACGTTCATCTCTGGTCTGAATGGTTTTTGGGGTAAACTCCGATTTGTCCGAAATCCAGGTAATGACTCCCTCGTATTCACGCCGGTCGTCGTCACCCAAGTCGGAGAATACTTTCACTTTGTCGCCCAGCTTCAGTTGTGAGAGCTGGTCGGCGGTGATGTAGGCACGTAGAAACATATTCTGTATGTCGGCTACTTTAAAAAGAGGTTTGCCTGATATGGCGAGTTCTCCGGTTTCGGCATATTTAGCCAATACAGTTCCGTTAATGGGACTGCTGATACGGCATTTGTTCAATTGGTCCTCCAGTTGTGCCACTTGGATTTCATAAGCAGAACTCTCTTCCGTGACACTGGCGTTTCCCCGTTGGAGCGTAGAAATCTGTGCTTCCAGTTGCTTTTGCAGAACAGCTATCTGGGAGTCGATATCATCTATCTGCTTTTGTGTGGCGGCATTCTCTTTCAGCAAGTTTTCCGTACGCTTTTTCTCATATTCCGCTTTGCTGATTTGCTCTCTGGTAGCAGCAATCTGCTTATTGATATCCATACTTTTATGGGCAACGGCCTTACCGCTTGCCAGCAATTGCAATTTTTTCAGGTAAAGTTGTAAAGTGTCGATATATCCTACCTCTTTTCCGGCTTTCAGTCGCATGCCTTCTTCCACATTGAATTGCAGCAATTTTCCATTGCCTTCGGCCGACACAATGACTTCGGTAGCCTCAAAGGTACCGGATGCATCATAGTCTCCTTTACCGTTTCCGCAGGATGTCAATACAAGGAGAGTGGCTGCGAATAAAAGATAATATTTATTTGTTTTCATATTGGTTGGTTGTATTTTTAAGTTCGTAAATAGCCGATAACAGTTGTATCTCATGCAATACCTTTTCCTGCTTGGCCAAGTCTTCGGCGGTTACCTCGCGCAGCATTTCGGTGACGGTCAGTGTGCCATTTGCTACCTTTGCCTGTGCCGATTTCTTTATGTTGTTTCGTAAGGCAATGATTTCGTCATCGTTTTTTATCAACTCGCGGAGCTTTCTGATTTCGCTGTTGTTCTGAGTGACCTCAAGATGAGTGTTGAATAAGAAAGTTTCTTTCTGTACGTTCACATTTTCTTGGTCGAGGGCGATTTGGTGGAATTCATTGCGACGGGTATATAGATTGCCGAAATTCCACGAAAGACGGATACCGGCTACGTAGTAGGCTGAAAATTCATTTTTCAGCATATTCAGTCCCGGATTACCATAAGCACCTTGTACGAACAAGCCCAGCCGGGGAAGATTTTTGGCAGAAAGTAATTTGCGGCGGGCTTCCAACTGATTGTTTTGTGCGGCAAAGAGGTTCAGTTCGGGCCGTCGTATTAACTCCGGAGTATAAGGTTCACCTCTATATAATAAGGTATCAACCCTCGGCTTTTTCAACGTGTTTCGGGTGAGGGGGGCACGATGGTTCATCATTGTCTGTAACATATCGCAATAAGCGCGATGGGAGGCTTCGAGGGCGTGGCGTTGTTGGATGGTATTCAGTTGTTCCACTTTAACGGCATCCAAATCAGCTTGGTTGGCTATTCCGTTTGCCATATATGCTTTTACATTATCGTAATTCCGTTGCAACTCTTCTTGCATGGATTGATTTTGATTCAGCTGTTCTTCCAAAAGCAGAATACCGAAAAACAATTGATTGACCCTTTCGTTGATAGCATACATATCTACTTCCAACTTCTGCTTGTCTGCCTCGGATGCAGCGCGGGTGACAGTTTTTTGTGCATGTATATTCCCTCCGTCCCACACTACTTGGTCCAGTTGGAGCATTGCTTGATACTGGTCTTTACGCATCCCACGAATGTCGATTCCGGGTAAGTCGAAAGGAATTTCCGTCACTTCTGATTGGTAGCTGGCTTTGGCTGATAACGACAGTTGTGGCAGATACCCTTTATTGGCATTGGAAATATTATATTCCTTTGTTTTCTCAATCAATCCGTATCGCTTTATTAAAGGATAGTGCTCCCGGGCCTGTTGCTGGCACTCTTCCAAGGTCAGTTCCTGAGCCCGTAACATGGCGGTCGGGAGGATAAGTAGAAAGCTTGCCAAAATGAATAATTTTTTCATATCCTTAGTCTGCTTTATATGGTTTCTACATTTTCTTGTTTCCTTCGTTCAAGGTACTGATGATAGTCTTGGTTCAAGGATTGTTCAAGGTATTTTGCCGCCAACTTGAATTTGAGGAGTGTTTTTAACAGCATTGTCGGTAAGCGCAAATGTATTTGGAATAATTTGAATAATCAAGAGAAAAAGAGGGGAGAAAGGTAGAAATAAGTTTTTTTATCTTTTAGAGCCTTGTTTAAAAATGGCTGAAGTCTTTTTATTACAAAGCTTCTGTATCAGTGGGGGCGTTCCTTCTTCCTTTCATTAGCTGTTGAAACGTTCTGTTGATGGGGAAATCGGTAGTGAATGGGCATTCCGTCACCGCCCCTTCAGCCTCCTTTCATTTGTAAAAAACGGAGTACACAGGGAATTGCTGAAGGCAGAGTGTGAAGGGACTTGAAAAGCACGGATGAAGGGAGGATGAGGGGATGTACTGTCATTCTTAACCGATTGATTATCTGAATGTTTTAATTATAATGTAAGGATGAACGGAAAAGAGGTGATGAGCGGCTTAATGAGGGGATAATCTCACCCGCCACTGCATGAAAAACATGCCGGGCTTTCTTAAAAAGGTGCTGAGGTTTTTTGAAAACATAAAGAGCTTTTTAGAAAACATACCGAGCTTTTTGGAAAACACAAAGGTCTTTTTGCAACATTCAGTGTGAGCTGTATATTCTTAAAAAACACGTACGTAGGCATCGGTCTACACATACGGTGGCATAAGCCCACACGTATATACGCATCGGGCTACACGTACGTACGCATAAGCCTGCACGTATATATGTCATTGAGTCAGGTTCCGTCTATATTCTGTGCCGGGATTTGGTCCGTTTGTCTCCGGAAGAAATGGTCAGCTTGGCAACTATAAGATTAGTATTGAGGAAAATTTAAACAGGCTCTAAGTTTGGTTAGCCCTTGTTTGATGTATTCCCGTTTCATATCTTCCGGTTTTAGCACGACATTATCATACATCAGCAGGTCAATATCCAGTTTAACAATTCCGGCCGCTTTATCTGTAGAGAGGCGTCCGCTCCGATGTTCCAATACTTTGAATAAATCATGAACCGCTCCCGGTGACAGTGCTGTGGTGAAGCTGGCCAACTGATTGCTGAAAGGAGAATGAAATCCGCTTCCGATGGCTTCTGTTTCCATAAGTTCGCCGAAATGAATATCGGGGAAGGCTTCACTCAGCGCTTTTCGTGCATCCGAAAGTTGTGTGAAACGGTTTGTGTTAGAGCCCATGCAAAGCAAACAGTAGTGTTCGTTCATAACATTTATTGCATTAATGCTGCAAAAGTAAGAAATGTTTTTGTACTTTTGCATGATTATATAAAAGAAATGGAACCATGAAATTTATCGGAATTATTCCTGCAAGATATGCCTCTACACGTTTTCCGGCTAAACCTTTAGCCCTTTTGGGAGGCAAACCCGTGATTCAAAGAGTTTATGAACAAGTGGCCGGCATCTTGGATGAGGCTTACGTGGCTACGGACGACGAGCGCATTGAAGCTGCAGTAAAGGCTTTCGGAGGCAAGGTCATTATGACTTCTGTTCATCATAAAAGCGGTACAGACCGGTGTTACGAAGCGTTTACCAAAGTGGGGCAGGGATATGATGTTGTCGTCAATATTCAGGGTGATGAACCCTTTATCCAGCGTTCGCAACTGGAGGCTGTCAAGGCTTGTTTTGATGACGCCTCAACGCAGATTGCCACTTTGGTGAAACCTTTCACTCCCGAAGACGGTTTTGCGGCATTGGAGAATGTGAACTCTCCCAAGGTGGTAGTCAACAAGAATATGAACGCGTTGTACTTCAGCCGCTCTATTATCCCTTATCAGCGTAATGCCGAAAAGCAGGATTGGCTGGCCGGACACACCTATTACAAGCATATCGGTCTTTACGCTTATCGTGCTGATGTGCTGAAGGAAATAACCTCTCTTCCGCAGTCTTCACTGGAACTGGCGGAATCGTTGGAGCAGCTTCGTTGGTTGGAGAACGGCTATACAATTAAGGTAGGTATCAGTGAGGTGGAAACGATAGGTATTGATACTCCTCAGGATTTGGCGCGTGCAGAAGAATTCTTAAACCGACAGGAGGCAAAGAACGCATGATTTTAGACAGAACGACTCCGCCGCCTATTCGCCAATTAAGCGAATTCAGTATCGCACTTCCGGAACGGAGAGTGATGAAAAACGGCATGCCGCTGAATATTATCAATGCCGGAACAGAAGATGTTGTCCGTTTCGATTTGTTGATTGGTGGCGGACAATGGCATCAGGAACAGCCTTTGCAGGCTATGTTCACTAACCGTATGTTGCGTGAGGGAACAAGACGTATGACTTCGGCACAAATTGCCGAAAAGCTGGATTATTATGGGGCTTGGCTGGAGCTTTCTTCTTCAGTGAATTATGGTTTTATCACACTTTATTCATTAAATAAGTATTTCTCTCGTACCTTGTCTGTCATTGCTGAAATGGTGAAAGCCCCGCTTTTCCCGGCAAAGGAACTTTCGGTAGTCGCAGACACCAACAAGCAGCAGTTCCTGGTCAATAGTACGCGTGTGGAAATGATTGCCCGTAAACAATTAAACCGTGCTTTGTTCGGTGCGGAACATCCTTTCGGACGCTATGCGGTGGCCGAAGATTACGACCGTATTACTCCTGAAGTGTTGCGCGATTTTTATCAGAAATACTATCATTCGGGCAATTGTTCGGTCTATATATCAGGGAAAGTCACTCCTGATATTATCCGGAGTATCGAAGAGAATCTGGGCGATGATGCCTGGGGAGAGGTGAAGGACAAGCCTGTGATGCAGGCGGTGGCACCCCGAACCACTTCAGAAAAACATCTCTTTGTCGAGCGTGAAGATGCTTTGCAAAGCTCCCTCAAAATGGGAAGTTTTGTAATGGACCGCCAGCACCCTGATTTTTTGAAAGCAAGAGTGATGGTGACTTTGTTCGGAGGCTACTTTGGCAGTCGGTTGATGTCTAACATTCGTGAAGATAAAGGATATACTTACGGCATTGGGGCGGGAATCGTATCTTATCCCGATACCGGTATTTTAATTATCAGTACCGAAGCGGCGAATGAATACATTAATTCCATTATTGCCGAAGTTTATCGTGAAATGGATAAACTCTGCAATGAATTGGTGCCGCAGGGTGAACTGGAGATGGTGAAGAACTACATGCTGGGCGATTTATGTCGTTCGTATGAAGGTCCGTTCTCACTGTCGGATGCATGGATTTATATTGAAACGGCAGGGCTGGACGATAAGTTCTTTATCCGTTCGCTGGATGCCATCCGTGGAATCACGAGGGAGGAAATACAGAGATTGGCACAGGCGTACTTCTGCAAAGAAAACTTAATAGAGGTCGTTGCGGGTAAAAAAGTGTAATAACCTGCAACGCTGAAAGCAGAAAGTAGTATCTTTGACTTGTCTTATCTATTATCTAGAAACGAACCAATGAAGAAATACGCATATATATTATTGATTTTGGCTTCGGTCAGCACAATGGCTACCGCCCAAATAAAGATAGGCAACTATTCTTTTAAGGATGGGAGCGAGTATACAGGAGAACTGAAAGGCCGTAAGCCTAACGGAAAAGGAAAAACAGTCTTCAAGAATGGCGACATTTATGAAGGTCAGTATATAAAAGGAAAGCGTGAAGGTGACGGAACCTATACATTTCACGACGGAGAGAAATACGTGGGACAGTGGTATCAGGACCAGCAGCACGGTAACGGCACTTTCTATTTTATGAACAACAATCGTTATGAAGGTATGTGGTACACCGATTACCAGCAAGGCGAGGGTACGATGTATTATTATAATGGCGACATCTATGTAGGCAATTGGTTTCAAGACCAGCGCAGCGGAAAAGGCACTTATACGTGGAAAGCCGGCGCGCAATACGTGGGTGAGTGGAAGAATGATAAGAAAAACGGTGAAGGTACGATGGTATGGCCCGATAAATCAAAATACGAAGGACAATGGAAGGATGATATGCGTGACGGAAAAGGTACCTTTGTATATGTAAATGGCGATAAATACGTAGGCGATTGGAAAACAGATGTGCAGGATGGCAAAGGCATTTATTATTTCCATAGTGGAGACCGTTATGAAGGTGATTATGTAGATGGCGAGCGTACAGGCGAGGGCATTTATTATCATAAAAACGGTGATAAGTATGTCGGCACATTCAAAAATGGGGAACAACACGGAACAGGTACATTTACCTGGGCAAACGGTGCTGTGTATGATGGTCAATGGGTTAATAACCAGCGTAATGGCAAAGGCCATTATGTTTGGGCCAACGGCGATGAATATGAAGGCGATTGGAAGAACAATATGGCCGATGGTGAAGGAGTCCTTCAAATGAAAGACGGAAGTTGCTATAAAGGCCATTTCTCTAAAGGAAAGGAAGATGGCAAAGGTGTGCTGGTGGATAAAAACGGCGTACGTTTTGACGGATTCTTTAAACAGGGAAAGAAGCACGGCGCTTTTGTCGAAACAGATAAAGACGGAAAGATTATCCGTAAAGGCGTATATAAATTTGGAACATTGGATGCCTCTCAAAAATAAGAATATGTTAGACTTAGAACAAATTACCAAAAAAGTACGTGAAATAGCACTCCAAGGGGGTGCTTTTCTTCGCAATGAGCGTAGCAGTTTCGACCGTGGCAGAGTGGAAAAGAAGAACGCCCATGATTATGTGTCTTATGTGGACAAGGAATCGGAGCGCAGAATTGTAGCGCAATTGCGCGAACTGCTACCCGAAGCGGGCTTCATTGCCGAAGAAGGTTCAGGCAGTCTGACTGATGAAGAGTATTGCTGGTTGGTAGATCCGCTGGACGGAACCACCAATTTTATCCATAATAATGCGCCCTACTGTGTCAGTATTGCTTTGAGAAACCGAGAAGAATTGCTGGTAGGAGTGGTATATGAAGTGTGTCGTGACGAACTCTACTGGACATACAAAGGCTCGCCGTCTTATCTGAATGGCAGAGAAATCCGTGTGTCGGATATAGCAGACATGGATGAGGCTTTCGTTGCGTTAGGCTTTCCGTATAATTCTCAATCTTATAAGCCGCTAGCCGAACATATAGTGCATACACTTTATGGTAATGTGGGCGGCCTTCGTCTTCAGGGGGCTGCGGCTGCAGAACTGTGCTATGTGGCAGCCGGACGTTTTGAAGCCCGTATAGAAGGGCTACTTGGCCCATGGGATATTGCTGCCGGTTCAATAATCTTGATGAATGCAGGTGGAAAAGTGACCGATTACAGTGGAGGAGAAGACTTCTATAACGGCCGTGAGGTGCTTGCAACCAATGGAAAGCTGCATAATGAATTTTTGAAGATAGTAAGAAAAAGATAAATACTTTGCTTTTTTCTAGTTCGTTACAAATATATATCGTATATTTGTCAAGTAAACGTGTGACAAATAGAACATGGATATATCTATTATCTTTCAATTTTTAAAGGAACTGGCTGTAAACAACAACCGTGAGTGGTTTCAGGCGCATAAAGAAGAGTATTTGAGAGCGCAGGCTGAATTTGAACAATTATTGACAGCTGTTATCGCCCGAATCTCTTTGTTTGATGATAGTATCCGAGGTATAGAAGCCAAGGACTGCACTTACCGTATTTATCGCGATACTCGTTTTTCGGCGAATAAGACTCCTTACAAAATACATTTCGGCGGCTATATCAATGCCCATGGCAAGAAATCGGATCATTGCGGCTATTACCTTCATCTGGAAAATGGGCACAGTATGCTTGCGGGAGGGAGTCTTTGTCTCGATTCTAAAGTGTTGAAAGCCGTTAGACAGGCGGTATATGATAATATAGAGGAGTATAGAGCCATTGTAGAAGATCCTGCTTTCAAGCGCTATTTCCCGATTATCGGCGAAACACATCTGAAAACAGCTCCTAAAGGATTCCCTAAAGATTTTGAATATATAGATTATCTGAAGTGCAAGGAGTTTACGTGCGCTTACATGGTGCCCGATGAGTTTTTCATGGCGCCCCACCTGATGGATAACGTGGAGGACGTCTTCAAGCAGTTGAAGCGTTTTGCTGATTTCACGAACTTCACCATTGACGATTTTGAATGATAGAGAGTAATATTAACCATCAAAATATAAAATTATGGTAGTAGACAAATTTGAAAATTTGGAAAAGTATGCTTCATTAAATCCCTTGTTTGCAGAGGCAATCAAGTTTTTGAAGACAACCAATTTGAATGCTCAGGAATTGGGAAAAGTAAAACTTCAGGGTGATGACCTGGTGGTTAACTTTTCGCAAACCAACCCCAAAACTAAAGAAGAAGCTAAATTGGAAACGCATAATCGTTTCATTGATATACAGATGCCTTTGTCGGGAGTAGAAGTAATGGGATACACTCCGCGCGAGGATTTGCCTGAAACTGAATATAATGCTGATAAAGATATTTCTTTTTACCAAGGATTGGCGGAAAGCTATATCCCTGTAAAGCCGGGAATGTTTGCAATCTTCTTTCCTCAAGACGCGCATGCGCCGGGAATTACACCGGATGGCGTGAAAAAAGTAATCGTAAAAATATTGGTATAAAATAAAAGAAATGACTAACAGTATTAATTATCATATTATGGAAAATACAACTCCCAAATTAGGAATTATCGAAAGTGATCCATGGCTGGAACCTTATTCGGCTGCCATTGAAGGACGTCACCAGCACGCAATCGACAAAGAACTTGAATTGACAAACGGTAAATCAACACTTTCTGACTTTGCGACCGGTTATCTTTATTTCGGTCTGCACCGTACTAAAAGGGGATGGGTGTTCCGCGAATGGGCACCGAATGCGAAAGAAATCTATATTATTGGAGATTTCAATGATTGGAAAGAGCACGGTGATTTTCGGATGTATCGTGTGAAGAACTCTCCGGGAGTGTGGGAAGTGGAACTCAATCCTAATGCCGTAAAGCATGGTGATTTGTATAAATTGAAAGTCCGTTGGCACGGTGGTGAAGGCGAGCGTATTCCCGCTTGGGCTACTCGTGTCGTTCAGGATGAACAGACAAAGATATTCAGTGCTCAGGTTTGGGCGCCGGAAAAACCTTATAAATTCAGAAAAAAGGTATTCCGTGCCAAAATAGATCCATTGATGATTTATGAATGTCACATTGGTATGGCCCAGAATGAGGAGAGGGTAGGTACTTATAACGAATTCCGCGAAAAAATATTGCCTAGAGTAGCGGCTGATGGCTATACTTGTATTCAGATTATGGCTATTCAGGAACATCCTTACTATGGAAGTTTCGGCTATCATGTATCCAGTTTCTTTGCTCCATCTTCTCGTTTTGGTACTCCCGAAGAACTGAAAGAACTGATTGATACAGCTCACAGAATGGGTATCGCTGTTATTATGGATATCGTTCACTCTCATGCCGTTAAGAATGAAGTGGAAGGACTTGGCAACTTTGCCGGAGACCCGAATCAATACTTCTATCCCGGTGCACGTCGTGAACATCCGGCATGGGATTCATTGTGCTTCGATTACGGCAAGAATGAGGTTATACATTTCTTGTTGTCCAACTGTAAATATTGGTTGGAAGAGTTTCATTTCGATGGCTTCCGTTTTGATGGTGTGACTTCCATGCTGTATTATAGTCACGGTTTGGGTGAAGCATTCTGTAATTATGGTGATTACTTTAACGGTAATCAGGACGATAACGCAATTTGTTATCTGACCTTGGCCAATAAGCTGATTCATCAGGTGAACTCCAAAGCTATTACTATTGCTGAAGAAGTATCGGGTATGCCGGGACTGGCTGCACCTTATCAAGACGGAGGATACGGCTTCGATTACCGTATGGCTATGAATATTCCTGATTATTGGATTAAGACAATCAAAGAAAAGATAGACGAAGACTGGAAACCGAGCAGTATGTTCTGGGAAGTGACCAACCGCCGCAAAGACGAGAAAACCATTTCGTATGCCGAAAGTCACGATCAGGCTTTGGTAGGAGACAAAACAATTATATTCCGTCTGATAGATGCCGATATGTATTGGCATTTCCAGAAAGGGGACGAAAATTATAACGTGCATCGCGGTATTGCCCTGCATAAGATGATTCGCTTGTTGACGGCATCTACCATCAATGGCGGTTATCTGAACTTTATGGGCAATGAATTCGGTCATCCTGAATGGATTGACTTCCCGCGTGAGGGTAACGGATGGTCACACAAATATGCACGCCGCCAATGGAACTTGGTAGATAATAAAGACCTGTGTTACCATTACTTGGGTGATTTTGATTCGGCCATGATACACACTCTCAGAGAGATGAAAAACATACAGGACGCTCCGGTGATTGAAATATGGCATAATGACAATGACCAAGTATTGGCATATCGTCGTAAAAATAATATCTTCGTATTCAATTTCAGCCCGACTCAGTCGTTTACGGATTACGGCTTCCTGGTTCCTTACGGGGCATACGAGGTAGTTCTCAATACCGATGCGAAAGAGTTTGGAGGTTTTGGCCTGGCAGACGATAGCATACGTCACCTGACCAACTTTGACCCTCTTTATAAAAGAGAAGGAAAAGAATGGCTGAAACTGTATATTCCGGCTCGTTCGGCGGTGGTTTTGAAAAAAGTGAAAGAATAACTTTATATGAGTAGCAATACCAATTTATCCTATAAGAGAGCCGTCCGCATCCTCACGGGTGCGTGCGGCCTTCTTTTCTCCGCTTTCAGTTTCATATATCTCTATCTGTTTCAGAATGATGTATTGGGAGCATTGCACTATTCGTTGTCTCAGGGAAAGACCCATTATTCGCCTTTGGCGGGAGCCGTTATCATTACACTTGTCTTATTGATATTCAGATGGGGAATAAATGGTTTGTTGGGGTTGAAAGGTCCGGTAAGGTCACTTTCGTATTTTCCCTCCTGTCTATTGTTAGGTGTGCTGACGGATGTGGATTATTCTCTTTACCACGGAGGAAATTTTGCGGATAAATGGTTATGGTTGCTGCCTCTTCTACTTATTATATATGTGGGAGTCGTTTTTGCTCTCCGAAGGATACTACGTCATTGGTTAGACCATGAAGGCTCTGTGGTCGGACTGATTAACTCTAATCTGGCCATCTTGTTGGCACTGTGTCTGATGACGGCTTGCATCGGCAATTCGGATATCAACTTTCATCACGAACTGGCTATAGAAAGTGCTATCCGCAAGAAAGACTATAATGCCGCACGCAGAGTGGGTTACGAATCGTTAGATCCCAGCCGTACGCTGACTGTGCTTCGGACATACGCCTTGTCACGTGAAGGAACGATGGGAGACCATTTGTTTGAATATCCTCAACACTATGGTTCGGACGGATTGTTGTTTGCTTCGTTTTCGCAAGAAACTTTGCGGATGAATGCAGATAGTTTGTATAATTATTTGGGAGCCAAGCCGCGAGCCACAGAAAGCACGACTGATTTTCTAGCTCGCATCTGCCGGGATGAGGTGGGCAAACATACAGCATTGGATTATTATCTGAATGCTCTGCTGCTCGACAAAAAGCTTGATAGATTTGCTTCTGTCGTGGAAGACAACTTCTTTGAGCAAGATACATTACCCCGTTACTACCGCGAGGCGATTCTGCTCTATAAGCAATCGCATCCTGCTTATCCACGTGTTTTGAATGATACGTTGATGATACAACGTCTGCAAGAATTTGATAAACTTCAAAAAGAATATACTTCACCGATAGAGCGGAAGAACCGTATGCGACGCAAATTTGGCGATACCTATTGGTGGTATTACCGTTATCAATAATATTTTTGGGAAATCATTGGTACTTTCCCATGCTTTTTTACTACTTTTGCAGACTCTAAAAAGGAATGTAAAAATAACAATATAGCAATGGCAGTAGAATTAAAAGAACTTACCAAAAGAAGCGAGAATTATTCTCAGTGGTATAATGATTTGGTGGTAAAGGCAGATTTGGCCGAACAATCACCTGTGCGCGGATGTATGGTTATCAAGCCTTACGGATACGCCATTTGGGAAAAGATGCAGCGTCAGTTGGACGACATGTTTAAAGAAACAGGACATGTTAACGCCTATTTCCCGTTGCTGATTCCTAAATCCTACCTTAGCCGTGAAGCCGAACACGTAGAGGGCTTTGCCAAAGAATGTGCAGTGGTGACTCACTATCGACTGAAGAATGCGGAAGACGGTTCGGGAGTTATTGTTGACCCGGCTGCTAAGCTGGAAGAAGAACTGATTATCCGTCCTACTTCGGAAACAATTATTTGGAGTACATATAAGAACTGGATAAACTCATACCGTGACCTTCCCATCCTGTGCAATCAATGGGCAAATGTAATGCGCTGGGAAATGCGTACCCGTTTGTTTCTTCGCACAGCAGAGTTCTTGTGGCAAGAAGGTCATACAGCCCATGCAACTCGTGAAGAAGCAGAAGCGGAAGCACAAAAGATGCTGCATGTTTATGGTGATTTCGCAGAGAAATATATGGCTGTTCCGGTTGTCAAGGGTGTGAAATCGGCCAACGAACGCTTTGCCGGCGCACTTGATACTTATACCATCGAAGGTCTGATGCAAGACGGAAAAGCATTGCAATGCGGTACTTCTCACTTCTTGGGACAGAACTTTGCAAAAGCATTCAATGTTCAGTTTGTTGATAAGAATAATAAACTGGATTATGTTTGGGCCACTTCATGGGGGGTATCTACTCGTTTGATGGGTGCGTTGATTATGACTCACTCGGATGATAACGGTTTGGTGTTGCCACCGCATTTGGCTCCGATTCAGGTAGTTATCGTTCCTATTTACAAGAACGACGAAATGCTGAAGAAGATTGATGCCAAGATAGAAGGTATCGTGAAGAAGCTGAAGGCGATGGGCATCTCGGTGAAGTATGACAACGCCGACAACAAGCGTCCGGGCTTTAAATTTGCCGATTACGAGCTTAAAGGTGTACCCGTCCGTTTGGTAATGGGCGGCCGTGACCTCGAAAACAATACCATGGAAGTGATGCGCCGCGATACGTTGGAAAAAGAAACTCGTTCATGCGACGGTATCGAAGAGTACGTGCAGAACTTGTTGGAAGATATTCAGAATAACATCTATCAGAAAGCATTGAACTATCGTAACAGTCATATCGTAAAGGTGGACTCATACGATGAGTTTAAAGAACAAATAGAAAAAGGCGGCTTTATTTTGGCTCATTGGGACGGAACTCCTGAGACGGAAGACCGCATTAAAGAAGAGACAAAGGCAACAATCCGTTGTCTGCCTTTTGATGCAGATGAAGAAAGCCTTACTCCGGGCAAATGTATGGTAACCGGCAAACCATCTGCTCGCCGTGTACTCTTTGCTAGAGCTTATTGATTTTTTTAGTCTAAAAATAGGGAAGGTCGGCTGCAGTGAATGCTACCGACCTTTTTATTCTTTGGGAAATGATTGAAGTAGAAAATTTATCTATCAACTTTGGCGACTTGTTGCTTTTCAGGCACCTCAACCTACATGTAAATCGGGGGGAGAGCGTTTGCGTTTGCGGTGACTCGGGCAGTGGAAAGACTTCATTACTGAAGGCTATTCTGGGATTTGTACCTATAAATGAAGGAGTTATCAGGGTAGATGGGGTAGAGATGACTTCCCGAAGTGCCGATTCCGTCCGACGGAAAATAGCATGGATTCCACAAGAGCTTGCCCTGCCGTCCGAATGGGTAAGTGATATGGTGCGTATGCCTTTCGAGTTGAAAGCCAATCGCGAAACAGGCTTTTGCATGGAGCATTTGTTGGATAATTTTGCCTTGCTGGGCTTGGAAGAGGAGCTTTACCACAAGCGTGTGCACGAGGTGTCGGGGGGACAAAGACAACGGATTATGCTGGCAGTTACCGGGTTGCTCAATAAATCGGTACTTATTGTAGATGAACCGACCTCAGCACTCGACCCCAGTTCTTGCGAGCGTGTGATAGATTTCTTTAAAAGCCTGTGTGGTAAGGGAATGACAGTTTTGGCGGTCTCTCACGATAAGCAGTTTGCCGCCGGTTGCGACCATATATTTAACCTATAATAAAACGTGTATAGATGGGAACGATAGATATAGATTACACCAGCCTGGGAGTAGGATTGTTGCTTTTACTGATTCCTGTTTACTTCTTGTGGCGTTTTAAGACGGGGCTACTGAAACCTATTCTAACCGGTGCCGTGCGAATGATAATTCAGTTGTTTTTTATCGGTGTCTATCTCCGCTTTCTGTTTGAGTGGAACAATCCTTTTATTAATTGCTTGTGGGTAATTATTATGGTGGGCGTGGCAGCCGAAACTGCAGTTACCCGCACTCACCTGAAACGTCATATTCTGATGATTCCCATCTCCGTGGGCTTCTTGGTAACAGTGGTATTGGTGGGGCTTTACTTCCTGGGATTCGTACTTCGACTGGATAACATCTTCAGTGCTCAATATTTCATTCCAGTATTCGGCATTATTATGGGTAATATGCTGGGAGTGAACGTGATTGGCCTTAATACCTACTATGCAGGTTTGAAGCGCGAGCAACAACTTTACTATTACTTGTTGGGCAACGGTGCTACCCGTAGTGAGGCCATTGCCCCTTTCATTCGTCAGGCTTTAATAAAAGCATTCAGTCCCGGTATAGCTAATATGGCTGTGACAGGCTTGGTGGCACTTCCCGGAACTATGATTGGACAGATATTAGGTGGAAGCTCGCCTCATGTAGCCATTAAATATCAGATAATGATAGTGGTGATAACTGTTGCCTCCTCTATGCTTTCACTGATGATTACCATTATGTTGGCTTCCCGAAAGTCTTTTGATTCCTACGGTCGCTTGCTGCAAGTGCACAAAGAGGGAAAGCGAAAATAAGGTCTTCTGACAAATATTATTCCAATATGACAGATAAAGAACAAATATGGTGTAGGATAGCCAAAATGGAGACTCCCGGTTTTTTTATCACCGCAGACATCATGCGTGAAGGAAGTTCGGAACTGAATGGGCTGGAAGTGTTTATCGAAGAGAAAATAATACAGATACGACAGGGTGTCACAGGTCGGAAATTTACTTTTCAGGAAGGGGAGTGGCGTCTCCATCTCACTTTTTTTCCTACCGACCGTGTGGTAGATGAGCGTTATGCCCTAAAGAATAAGTTTATCAAACAGAGAAAATAATCTTGCACGTTTTATTGGTTTTATTATCTCGTAAACTTGTTTACTGCCGTTGCTTTTCAGCGAAATTACCCTTTGCGCAGAATTATTTTATGCAGGAAATGGTCTTCGTAGTAGTCCACAAGATATATAACCGAATCATTTTCTGTAGCACATCCCGAAAAGAAACCACGACCTTCGGGTAACGGATAACGAGCGATTAGGTTGCCATCCCAATCGAACTGTTCCAGATAGAGGGGATTACTCTTGTCGGCATCCGTTTGCGACTTTCTGTAAATGGCATAAACATATCTGTTATTGCCGAAGCAACTGTAGTAATAGATGGGGTTTTCAAGAGAGGTCTTAGTTCTCAGATGTTTGTCTCCAAATCGAATCGTTTTCGCGTTTTTACCGTCGAAGTCGAAAAAGACAAGCCTGTCATGGTAAGTAAATGTGCGGGCTATTCGTCTTTTCGAGAAACTGTGTACCATATTTCCTATATAAAAGAAGCCCCGGGTGCCCTCTTCAAAGTGAAACGGAATAATTCCTTTAATGGTAGAATCCTTTTGGTTTACTGCGCACATTCCCAGTCCGTCGCCCGACCCCAAATCGGTCAGCATATTGTTGTCTCCCAAATATAAGCTTCCTTCTGTCTGACCGGTAAATTCTGGAAATGCAAGAAACTTGCCACATTCCTTTAGTTCCAGCGACGGTGAAAGGCAGAAAAGCTGGTTGGTGTACAAATTGCGGATGTAGCAAAGTTTGTCTATTTCTTCGGTGTCTATTATACGAATGTCGGTAAATTCGTCCGGCCCTTCTCCGAAAGGCGCCAACTCCGCCGCTATTTTATAATCGGGCAAGGATATTACATGCAGCAGATGAGCACCCTTCCTTCTTTCCAAGTGCTTGACAAGCAGATAATTTCCTTTGATATAGATACCCAATTCCCGATTCTCGATTGTCATGTCAAGCGGAATCTGTTCAATGGAGCGGATGGCTCCTGTGGTGAAATCAGACTTGCTGAACTCTACTATATTGTTTTCTGACATTGCCGGATAACTTATTCCCGAAAGTAAAATGCGGGAATTGGACTGGGATTTGTCGGACGATTTGTTTCCGCATCCCATCAGTAGTCCAATCGTTAGGGTTGCCAGTAGAAAATATAAAGTGATGCTTCGCATAGTCATATATATAGTAGTGTTGGTTCAGAAGGTTTATACTTTGAGATGAGAACAAATATAGAAATTTTCTTCGATTATTTTCGTTTCATCAAGAAAAAAATGTATCTTTGCATTCAAATTTTCTCAAAGGAATGAAAATTAAAGAAGTAATAGGTGCCCTTGAAAGGTTCGCGCCTCTGCCTTTGCAAGACGGTTTTGATAATGCCGGACTGCAAATCGGACTGACAGAAGCGGAAGCAACAGGGGCTTTGTTGTGTCTGGACGTTACTGAAGCCGTTGTAGATGAAGCAGTGATGTTGGGATACAATCTCATTGTGTCACATCATCCGCTTATTTTCAAAGGATATAAATCGATTACGGGACGAGATTATGTGGAACGTTGTATCCTGAAAGCTATCAGGAACGATATTGCTATTTATTCGGCTCATACCAATTTGGATAATGTTCCGGGTGGAGTGAACTTCAAGATTGCCGAGAAAATCGGTTTGAAGAATATCCGTATACTCGAACCTAAACAGGAATGTCTGCTGAAATTGGTTACTTTTGTTCCTTGTGCACAAGCTGATGAAGTAAGAAAAGCATTGGCAGAAGCCGGATGTGGATGTATAGGCAACTATGATTCATGTAGTTATAATGTGGAGGGCGAGGGGATTTTCCGTGCGTTGAAAGGGGCAAATCCATTTTGCGGAGAGGTGGGCGAACTGCATAAAGAGCCCGAAATACGCATTGAGACAATTCTTCCCGATTTTAAGAAGGCGACTGTCATAAAAGCTCTGCTGGATGCTCATCCTTATGAGGAGCCTGCATTTGATTTCTATCCGTTGAAAAACGATTGGGCTCAGGTGGGAGCCGGAATCATAGGAGAGCTGGAGGAGCCCGAAACGGAGCTGGAGTTTCTGAAAAGCATCAAGAAAACTTTTGAGGTGGGGTGTGTGAAGCATACCCATTTATCGGGACGTCTGATTCGGACTGTGGCTTTATGTGGTGGAGCAGGCGCATTTTTATTGCCTCGTGCGGTCGGTAAAGCAGATGTTTTTATTACCGGTGAGGTGAAGTATCATGACTATTTCAATTATGAGAATGATATTTTGATAGCTGAAATAGGGCATTATGAGAGTGAACAATATACAAAAGAAATATTTTATTCAATCATACGGGAAATGTTTCCGGCACTGGAAGTCCAGATGACGCGGGTAAACACCAATCCCATTAAATATTTGTAAGAAGAACTATGGCTAGAGAAGCAAAGAAAGACCCGAGTGAATTGACGGTAGAAGAGAAGTTGAAAGCTTTATACCAGTTGCAGACCATGGTGTCCGAAATCGATAAGATTAAGACACTGAGAGGTGAACTTCCTCTTGAAGTACAAGACCTTGAAGACGAAGTAGCAGGTTTGAGTACCCGTATCGAAAAGATAAAAGCTGAAATAGAAGAGCTGAAATCAAACATTGCCACAAAGAAGATTGAGATTGAAACGGCTAAGAACTCTGTTGAGAAATATAAATCTCAGCAAGATAATGTACGCAATAACCGTGAATATGATGTGCTAACCAAAGAAATCGAATTCCAGTCATTGGAGATTGAACTCTGTGAGAAGCGTATTAAAGAATATACAGCTGCTGAGAAGACCAAGAATGAGGAAATCGAACAAAGCAATGAGGCTTTGGAAGAAAGAAAGAAAGACTTGGATGCAAAGAAGGCAGAACTGGAAGAAATTGTTTCTGAAACCAAGCAGGAGGAAGAAAAGCTCCGTGAAAAGGCTAAAGTGCTTGAGACTACTATCGAACCTCGTTTGTTGCAGGCATTTAAACGTATTCGCAAGAATTCTCGTAATGGCTTGGGTATTGTTTATGTACAACGCGATGCTTGCGGTGGTTGTTTTAACAAAATTCCGCCTCAGAAGCAGTTGGATATCCGTATGCGTAAGAAGATTATCGTTTGCGAATATTGTGGTCGTATCATGATTGACCCTGAATTGGCAGGTGTGGTAGCAGAACAACACTTGGAATCTGTAAAGAAATAAGTTTTTTATTTATTGTTAATATTGAACGGATTGCATGGAACTTACTGTCACCGATGTGACAGTTCTGTTTTGTGCAATCCGTATTTTTATCTCTATTTCTCTCCCCCCCCCTGCTACAGTTGGGAATAAGATGGAATTTCGGGTAAGAAGACGTAACTTTGTGTGTCGTAGTCGATTTGGCAGCAATAATGGCTCAGACCGTTGCTCACAATGAGATATTTCACTTTCAGCACCATGTTATAGCGCGTTATCTGGTCAAACACCGCTTGTGTTATTTCTATATGGGGGGCTTTGTACTCCACAATCAGTTTTGCATTCAGATTCTTATCATACAACACGGTGTCGCAACGCTTCTTTGTTCCGTTCAAGTCCAATTGTATCTCGTTGGCAAGTAATCCTTTAGGATAACCTTTATAATCCGTCAGAAAGTGAACAAAATGCTGTCTTACCCATTCTTCGGGAGTAAGGGCGACATATCTTTTTCGGAGCGTATCGAAAATAACATTTTTTCCGTTGCGCTGTGCTATTTTAGCTTCGTAGGATGGTAAGTTTAATGATAACATTTAGTAAATTTGCATAAGTATGATCCGGTATAACCGGCACAAAAATACAAAAGATTATGAAAACAAAAGAGGAAATTGTAGCAAACTGGCTTCCTCGCTACACAAAAAGAAGCCTGGAAGATTTCGGAGAGTATATACTTCTGACCAATTTCAATAAATATGTGGAGTTGTTTGCCGAGAAATTCGGCGTTCCGGTGTTGGGACGTGATGCCAATATGATATCTGCCAGTGCAGAGGGGATGACCATCATTAACTTTGGAATGGGAAGCCCTAATGCGGCCATTATTATGGATTTGCTAGGTGCCATTCAGCCCAAGGCATGTCTCTTTCTTGGAAAATGTGGAGGGATAGATAAGAAAAATAAGTTAGGCGATTTGATTCTGCCGATAGCTGCCATCCGTGGAGAAGGAACTTCTAATGACTATTATCCGCCCGAAGTTCCTGCATTACCGGCATTTATGTTGCAACGTGCTGTTTCGTCTGCCATTCGTGATCATGCCCGTGATTATTGGACAGGGACTGTATATACCACTAACCGGCGCATTTGGGAACATGATGAAGAGTTCAAGAAGTATCTTCTTAAGACTCGCGCCATGTGTGTGGATATGGAGACAGCCACATTGTTTACTACCGGTTTTTATAATCATATTCCTACCGGTGCATTGCTTTTGGTGTCAGATCAACCGATGATTCCGGAAGGGGTGAAAACTGACAAGAGCGACAACATTGTAACGCAACAGTTCGTGAAGGAGCACGTAGAGATTGGCATTGCTTCCATGCGTATGATTATTGATGAAAAGAAGACGGTTAAGCACTTGAAATTTGACTGGTAATTTTACTCATTATGGCAAAAGAAACCACTTACGAAGAAATAGCTCGTGACCTGAAAAACCGTATCTATAAACCTGTGTATTATCTCATGGGAGAAGAGTCTTATTATATAGACAAAATTTCTGAGTATATTGCTCAAACGGTGTTAAATGAAAGTGAAAAGGAATTCAACCAAACGATTATATATGGTGCCGATACGGATATAGCTACCATTATCAATGCAGCCAAGCGCTATCCTATGATGTCCAAATATCAGGTTGTCATAGTAAAGGAAGCACAGGGTGTAAAGAATATGGATGAACTGTCTTATTATTTGCAGAGACCTTTGGAGTCTACTATTTTGGTGCTGTGCCATAAGCATGGGGTTTTGGACAGAAGAAAAAAATTGGCAGCTGAAATAGAGAAGGTGGGTGTGCTTTTTGAATCAAAGAAGATAAAAGATGCTCAATTGGCAGGCTTTATCACTTCTTATTTAAAGCGTAAATCTATCGAGATTGAACCGAAAGCCTCCGAAATGATGGCCGAGTTTGTCGGTACGGATTTGAGTAGAATGGCAGGGGAATTGGAAAAACTTATTATTACTCTCCCTAAAGGGCAAAAACGAATCACACCGGAGCAAATAGAGCAGAATATAGGCATAAGCAAGGATTATAATAACTATGAGCTTAGAAATGCCTTAATCATAAAGGATGTGTTTAAGGCAAACCAGATAATAAAATATTTTGAGGAGAATCCTAAGACTAATCCTTTGCAGATGACATTGTCTGTGTTATTTAATTTCTTCTCTAATTTAATGCTGGCGTATTATGCTCCCGAGAAGTCGGAGCAAGGTATTGCTGCTCAGTTGGGGCTGAAATCTCCTTGGCAATCTAAAGACTATATGGCTGCTATGAGGAAATATAGCGGGGTGAAGGTGATGCAGATAATTGGTGAGATTCGTTACTGCGATGCCAAGTCAAAAGGAGTGGGAAATTCTTCTTTGGGGGATGGGGAGTTACTTCGGGAGCTTGTTTATAAAATTCTTCATTAGATAGAGCTGTCGATGGGAGGAAGAAACTCCCGATGTTCTTTGTGATGGGAACATCGGGAGTTTTTTTATAGTATCTCTTTTCCTGTTAACTGCCTTTGTTACATATCGATATTATTTTACATATTCATTCTCTTTTTTCTTCTTTATGCTGTTGGGGCTATCCTGATAGGCATCTTCTCTTTCAAATTTCTAGATTATCCTTTCTGCTGATAGTGAAAATGAAGCTTATCTTATTTATAATTAGATAGTTATATGGAAATTTGCTTCTTGAGAGTCGCGTATTTAGTAAGAAGTGGGTAGTTGTTCGTGAAAATGGAAGTATTTCTCTATTTTAAAGTTTGGCGAGAGACAAATATGCCACCTAAAAAGCGGTTTGCCAAGAGAGGGAGATAAACTAATCAAATCTTGGTACAGGATATAACGGAACCAGATCAATACACATATATATGTGTAGGCCGATGCGTACGTACGTGCAAACTGTAATAAGCAAATTCCAAATCGTCATTTTTATCGTTATTGGAGTGAGGAGGATATTTGTGTGTATCGGTAAAATGTCTGTTGGACCGAGGGCTTACGAAGTCAGATGCAGAGGTGTATTTCTCTTCTTCAGGCGTTAAAATTCACAATTGGCGAGTTTTTGTATTTTCAACAATGAATATAGGATTGTGAACAGGATTAAATATAGTCTATTTTGTAAATCTTCAAATTTACAAACTTATATTTTATGATTGTAAATAGGAGAGTGTTATTTTGTAAAGTGTGAGGTTATAAATGTGTATGCATATTTATTTAAGCCTATGATATGGTGTATAATACATTGAAAACCAATTATTTTATACCTGTTTATAAAGTGGTTGATAAAGAAAGGGCAAAAAACTTGCTCTTTTCGATATTTTCACTTGTAAATAGTACATATATTGAATTTATAAGTATCATATAATGAGTGGTTTATGTCCAGTTAATTAAAGTTGAATTTATTGCTGTTTTATGGTAGTTTACGCTTGTAAATGCAACATTGTTTAAGTGTGTAAATTTTGCAAATACAAATATAAACTATACATTTATGTATTGTAAATTTGCAAATCCGAATTATAAGAATTACTTTTGTCTCTATATAATCTGACTTATTACTTTTGTAAATGAAGGAAAGAATAGCTCAAATCATCCAAAAAGAAGGTATGACTGCTGCGCAATTTGCAGATAAGATAGGAATTTCGCCTTCCTCTCTCTCTCATATCCTGAGTGGTAGGAATAATCCGAGCCTGGAGGTAGTCATGAAAATACACAAGGCTTGTGATTACATTAGTTTGGATTGGCTTCTCTATGGCGAAGGAGAAATGGAGACCGATGTAGACTCGGATAATAATGGCAGTTTTCCCGGTCCATTGTTTGACGAGAATTCATTATTTGCGTCCAATGGGACGAATGCATCTGAATATCGCAAGGAAACTGAGGTTAAAACCTCTGTTATACCCCCTAAAGAGATTGTGCGTGAGGAGATTAAGTACATAGAGAGACCTGCCAGAAAAATCACTGAAATAAGAATTTTCTTCGATAACGGTACTTATGAAACCTTTCGCCCTGAAAAATAGCTCGCATTTTACTAAATAATATAGGTATTTTGCTAAAATGCCCTCCCACAGATAAGTAATTGGGTAAATTCGTGTATCTTTGCATTGAAAAACGAATTTACCCAATTTTATTTCATGAAAAAATATATTTTAGACCTTGTGGTTACACAGAACATTAAATTGCATGCCAATTGTGTTCTGATTAAAATGACTCAAGCTAACCCGTTGCCCGAAATGCTGCCGGGTCAGTTTGCTGAGATACGAATTGACGGTTCTAATACTACTTTCCTGCGCCGTCCGATTTCTATTAACTATGTGGATAAGAAAACAAACGAAGTATGGTTCCTGGTACAGTTGGTTGGTGACGGTACGCGTAAATTGGCAACTGTAAAGCAGGGTGACATCGTTAATGTAGTAATGCCTTTAGGAAACGGATTTACCATACCCGGGGATGTTACAGCATTCAAGCCCTTGCTGGTGGGCGGCGGTGTGGGTACCGCTCCTATGCTCATGCTGGGCGCAGAACTTATAAAGGCCGGCTGTAAGCCAACTTTCCTGTTGGGTGCACGCTCCTCTAAGGATTTGTTGCAATTGGACGAATTTGAAAAGCTGGGTGAGGTTTATACCACTACCGAAGATGGCAGCATGGGCGAACAGGGTTATGTGACCGGGCATAGTCTGCTGAACAACAATGGTTTTAACATGATATATACTTGTGGTCCGAAGCCCATGATGGTATCGGTTGCCAGATATGCCAAAGCCAATGATATCGAATGTGAGGTGTCATTGGAGAATATGATGGCGTGTGGTGTGGGCGCATGCTTATGTTGTGTAGAAAACACGGACGAAGGTCACCTGTGTGTTTGTAAAGATGGTCCTGTATTTAATATAAAGAAACTATTATGGCAGATTTAAGCGTAAATATCGGCAGTTTGATGATGTCTAACCCTGTTATGACAGCATCGGGTACATTTGGTTATGGAAAAGAGTTTGAGGACTTTGTCGATTTGGAAAAAATTGGCGGTATCATTGTAAAGGGGACTACTCTCCATCATCGTGAGGGAAATCCTTATCCGCGCATGGCGGAGACTCCCATGGGGATGCTGAATGCCGTAGGATTGCAAAATAAGGGTGTACACTACTTCGTAGAGCATATATATCCTCAGATAAAGGATATCAATACCAATATGATTGTAAACGTCTCAGGCTCGGCTGTAGAAGACTATGCCAAGACCGCAGAAATTATCAATGAACTTGATAAGATTCCGGCGATTGAATTGAATATTTCCTGTCCGAATGTAAAGCAGGGAGGCATGGCTTTCGGTGTTTCTGCCAAAGGTTGTTCGGAGGTGGTAAAAGCAGTTCGTGAGGTGTATAAGAAGACTTTGATTGTAAAGTTATCGCCTAATGTAACGGATATCACCGAGATAGCACGGGCTGCCGAAGCATCGGGCGCCGATAGTGTTTCTTTGATAAACACATTGCTGGGTATGGCAATTGATGCAGAGAAACGCCGTCCTGTTCTTTCGACCATTACCGGCGGTATGAGTGGCGCAGCAGTAAAACCGATTGCTCTGCGTATGGTTTGGCAAGTAGCTAAAGCGGTAAATATTCCTGTCATAGGTTTGGGGGGTATCATGGATTGGAAAGATGCGGTAGAGTTTATGCTTGCAGGTGCTACTGCTATACAGATTGGTACGGCAAACTTTATAGACCCTGCTGTTACTGTCAAAGTATCAGAAGGCATAAATGACTATTTGGAGCGTCATGGATATACATCTGTAAAAGATATTATTGGTGCATTAGAAGTATAATAGTTTTACCTTGGTGTAACTTGGCCCCGCAAGGATGTTTTGAGGTCTTACTCTTTATCCTTGCGGGGCTTTTTGTTCTTGTTGCCTGAGGTGGTTTGGCTCTTGAATAAGTTGCATCTGCAACTTTGTACAAGGGTATCAAATGATAACTTCAAAGATTTTTTTCGATGAAATGGTTCGTTTTTGCAAAAGAGAAGGTCGGAATATGCAGAAAAAACCTTATTCTGAGGTGGAAAGACTCCATCTATTCTTTAATATGCTTGAAAGGCTGAAGTAGAACTTTAAGTAGATATATACCTAAAAAAGAGGAGGTGCAGACGTCAGTTATTACCGTCTGCACCTCTTTATTTTTATATCTATTTTTTATTTTAGCAAATCCGGTCTTAGGCGCTGGGTTCGTTCTAAAGACTGCTGAAGTTCCCACTCTTTTATTTTTGCTTCGTGTCCCGATAAGAGTACATCGGGAACAGCCCATCCATTGTACTCGGCCGGACGTGTATAGACAGGAGCAGCCAATAAATTATCTTGGAAAGAATCAGACAAAGCAGATTGCTCGTCAGAAATTACTCCGGGGATGATACGAACCACTGCATCGGCAATAACGGCCGCAGCAAGTTCACCTCCTGTCAAAACATAGTCACCTATACTGATTTCTTTCGTAATGAAATGTTCACGAATCCGGTAGTCTATCCCCTTAAAATGCCCACATAAGATGATTAAGTTTTTGGCAAGTGAGAGAGAGTTTGCCATCGGTTGATTGAACTGTTCTCCATCGGGACTTGTAAAAATTACCTCATCATATTCGCGTTCCGCTTTCAGGGCAGAAATGCATCGGTCTATCGGCTCAATCTTCATCACCATGCCGGCGAATCCCCCAAAAGGATAATCATCTACTTTACGGTAACGGTCAAAAGCATAGTCACGCAAGTTGTGTATATGAATTTCTGCGATTCCTTTCTTTTGTGCCCGGCTCATAATGGAGCAGTTGAAGAAGCCTTCCAGCATCTCGGGCAATACAGTTATGATATCTATTCTCATTTTCTATTTATTTTTTGCAAAAGTACGAAAATCCTCTCTGCCTAACGGTGTTTTTCATTCAAAAAATAGCTATTTTTGCAGGAAACTATCTTTTATGGTATGACTGAAATAGAAAGAATAGATCAATTGCGCGAGGAACTTCATCGCCATAACTATAATTATTATGTGTTGAATGCTCCCGAAATCAGCGACCGGGAATTCGACCTTTTGATGCGTGAGTTGCAAGACTTGGAAGCAAAACATCCCGAATATCGGGATGAGAATTCGCCTACCATGCGTGTGGGGAGTGATATTAATAAGAATTTCACTCAGGTGGTGCACAAATATCCTATGCTTTCGCTTGCCAATACTTATTCGGAAGCGGAAGTTTCGGATTTTTATGACCGTGTGAAGAAATCCCTGAATGAAGAGTTTGAGATTTGCTGTGAGATGAAATATGACGGGACCTCCATTTCCCTCACTTATGAGGATGGGAAATTGACTCGTGCCGTCACTCGTGGTGACGGTGTGCAAGGAGACGATGTGACGGATAATGTGAAAACGATTCGCAGCATTCCGCTTGTTTTGCATGGTGAAGGTTACCCGCATGAATTTGAGATTCGTGGAGAAATACTGATGCCATGGGAAGTGTTTGAAGAACTGAATCGTGAACGGGAAGCTCGTGAGGAGCCTCTTTTTGCTAATCCGCGTAATGCGGCTTCAGGAACGTTGAAATTGCAAAACTCCGCTATCGTGGCTTCTCGCAAGTTGGATGCTTACCTATATTATTTATTGGGTGAGAGCTTGCCTTGTGACGGCCATTACGAAAATCTGAAAGAAGCAGAAAGGTGGGGTTTTAAAATATCTGATGTGACGCGCAAGTGTAAAACACTGGAAGAAGTATTTGAATTTATCAGATATTGGGACACCGAGCGTAAGAATCTGCCGGTTGCTACAGATGGTATTGTTTTGAAGGTCAACTCCTTGCGTCAGCAGCGCAATCTTGGTTATACAGCCAAGTCTCCCCGTTGGGCTATTGCCTATAAGTTCCAGGCAGAACGGGCACGTACCCGATTGAACAAAGTGACTTATCAGGTAGGGCGTACGGGAGCCGTTACTCCGGTTGCCAATCTTGATCCTGTGCAATTGGCGGGAACTGTGGTAAAACGTGCTTCTCTCCATAATGCAGATATTATTGAAGGGCTCGACCTTTACATTGGCGATATGGTATATGTGGAAAAGGGCGGCGAAATCATTCCGAAGATTGTCGGTGTGGACAAGGATGCCCGCATAATGATTGGCGACAAAGTGAAATTTATAACTCACTGTCCCGAATGTGGAAGCAAATTGGTGCGTTATGAAGGCGAAGCTGCTTATTATTGTACTAATGATACAGCTTGTCCTCCCCAAATCAAAGGGAAGATAGAACATTTTATCAGCCGTCGGGCGATGAACATCGAAGGTCTCGGCCCTGAAACTGTAGACCAGTTTTATCAAGAAGGACTTATTCATGATATAGCCGATTTGTACACACTGAAAGCATCCGACATTATTAATTTGGAACGTATGGGGGAAAAGTCGGCCGAGAATATTATTTCAGGCATCGAGCAATCAAAGAATGTGCCGTTTGAGAGAGTTCTTTTTGCATTGGGTATCCGTTTTGTGGGCGAAACTACAGCAAAAACTTTGGCCAAAGCATTTAAATCCATCGATGCTTTGATAAGTGCCAGTCTCGATGATTTGATTCATGTCGATGAAATCGGTGAAAAGATAGCCCAAAGTATCATTTTGCATTTTGCGGATGCTAAAAATCGGGATATTGTCGAGCGTCTTCGGGATGCAGGAGTGAAATTGAAAGCTGATGAACAAGATACTTCCAGCTATACTGACAAGTTGGCGGGAAAATCGATTGTTATCAGCGGGGTGTTTACCCATCACTCGCGTGACGAGTATAAAGAACTTATCGAAAAACATGGTGGAAAGAATGTGGGAAGCATTTCTTCGAAAACCAGCTTTATTTTGGCCGGAGACAATATGGGGCCCAGCAAATTGGAAAAGGCGCAGAAGTTGGGTATTGCCATTATAAGCGAAGACGAGTTTCTGGAGATGATTAAGTGACTTTTTAGTATGTATAATTTAAAAATCATGTGATTTTTATCGCTAAAATAGAAAATATTCGTACTTTTGTGGGCTATTGAATAAGAGTTTATTATTTATTTATGATACAAGCAAGATTAAAAGGAATGGGGGTGGCACTGATCACTCCTTTCAAAGAAGATGATAGCGTTGATTATGAAGCGTTACTCCGTTTGGTAGATTACCAACTACAGAACGGAACAGACTTTTTGTGTGTGTTGGGAACTACCGCTGAGACCCCGACCCTGACCAAGGAAGAAAAAGATAAGATAAAACGTTTGGTGGTAGAAAGAGTGAACGGACGGATTCCCATATTGTTAGGAATCAGTAGTAACTGCACCCGCACTGTAGTCGAATCGCTGAAAAATGATGATTTTACCGGTGTAGATGCTGTTCTCGTAGCTGTACCATATTATAATAAACCCTCTCAGGAAGGCATTTATCAGCACTATAAAGCGATTGCCGAAGCTACCAATCTTCCGGTAGTACTTTATAATGTTCCCGGACGTACGGGTGTAAATATGACAGCTGAAACAACTTTGCGTTTGGCACGCGATTTTAAAAATATCATTGCCATCAAGGAAGCTTCTGGAAATATTACCCAAATGGATGATATTATCAAGAATAAGCCGGCTAATTTTGATGTGATTTCGGGCGATGACGGAATAACTTTTCCTTTAATTACACTAGGCGCAGTGGGGGTTATTTCAGTGATTGGCAATGCCTTTCCACGTGAGTTTAGTCGCATGACACGATTGGCTCTTCAGGGAGATTTTGCGAATGCTTTGACTATTCATCATAAATTTACAGAACTGTTTAGCTTGTTGTTTGTCGATGGAAATCCGGCCGGAGTGAAAGCTATGTTGAACGTGATGGGGTTGATTGAGAATAAGTTGCGCCTGCCTTTGGTCCCTACCCGAATCACTACTTTCGAGAAGATGCGTGCCATATTGGATGAATTGAAGATTAAATGCTGAAAAGATAAAGTGTCATAGAGGAGGCTCTATCTTAAAATAAAAACTGAACGTTGAAAATCTTATAGTTTAAACCCTAGAAGAAAAATCTCCCTGTTTTGCCTTGTACTGTGATGAATAAGGCTGAAAGAGGGAGATTTTTATATGATGGCCTCCCATTATAATAAAGCTGTTTTATTTTTCTGCTTTGAGGCAGTCCTTAGTAAGTTTGTTGGGAGATGGAGAAAGCTCAACTTGAAAATTGAGGTATTGTTAACCCTAAACAATGCCCATTGTTTGGGAAAGTTGTTTCCATTGTTTCCAAAAAATGTCTCCATTGTTTTAGGAAAACCTCGGGTCAGTTTTGGCTTTGTATCAGGTTAATCTGAAAACCCTGTGGGTGATAAGGATGTAGCACGTGGAAAGCTTGCCTTATGGTACAATAAAATTGAGAAACTCGGGTACGGATGCTTCAGAACTGTAACCAATACCATGCAGAACTATTATGAAACAATACTAAATTACTTTGTAAACAGGGAAACAAATGCATTTGCAGAATCCTTCAATGCTAAAATCAAAGCATTCAGAGCACAGTTCAGAGGAGTGAGGGATATTCCATTCTTCATTTTTAGATTATGCAAATTAGCAGCGTAGATTTAACAGACCCACAGGGTTTTCAGATTGACCCGGTTTTCGGATTGACCCCTTGTCCGAGCATACTACAAAAAAAGACCATCTTCGCAGATAGTCTTTCTTTGTGATCGCGACAGGATTCAAACCTGTAACCGGCTGATCCGTAGTCAGCTACT
>OFFD01000015.1_pt1 | contig 143528 bp, 133 predicted proteins | sample 1521291 | NCBI WGS metagenome assembly OFFD01 (sample SAMEA3504103, study PRJEB24116) | mouse gut metagenome | biome: mouse gut; feature: mouse-associated habitat; material: faeces | place: Denmark | collected 2011 | reverse complement strand
AACTTATGTCAAATTTTTGTAAAATGAACAGACTTGCCATAAAAACTGCATCATGGAAATGTGCATAACTGACTATTCCGTCATGGATAACTCTATTCACAGGACATGGAAAAGCAAAGTGCAGCTTTCCCACATCCTGCAAACAGAGTTACCCACAACTCCATAAGATAGCCAGTTATACGACATTTCCACAATGCCGATTACGGCGAAATCCCACTCATTCATTCCATTTTTTCATAAAACACAAATAAGAAAAGCTCTGCATCTCACAGAGCCTTTCTAACCTTTGATTATTCGCCAACTACCGTTCCATTTTCCTCACAAAAACAACATTATAGATATATCTCTGCCGCTTTTGCAAAAGTAGCTTTCCTCATGATAAGTTCCGACTGTTTTTCTTCCGGCAAACCCTCAAACACACCTTTATAGCCCTTCTCCAGCAACGGTGTGCCTTTTGCCAGTAAATACATTTCTTATAAAATTTTACCATATTCATTTTATAAGAACCACCTGCACACCAGCTTTTCTTCCACTTGTTTTTGGCAAAACCCACTTTACTAACAATTCACTTCAGGGAACACAAAAACCCTTCACGGTGATTCCTGTTCCGCCCTGCCATCAAAAACCATACTGCTTTTCTGTTCAAACGATATCCCGCCTCTGATAAACTTTCACCGCAATCTGATAAGACACAAAAAAGCAAAGAGCTGCCGCACCAAGTACAATCACAAACGTTAAAAGTATATGATCCTTCACAGAAAGAAACAGATTGATAAAGAGGACAAGCGCCACGATCATCCCCGTGGATGCCAGAAAGGACATCATAAACACGATCTGAGATTTTTCCGGATCAAACAGATAGGCGCAGGGCAGACTGATTCCGCCCGCAAATAAGGCTGCGCTCATACCGATAGCGCCGTACAGACACAGAGAGGATACTGTGATATCCGCACCGATCATTTCGAGAATCCCACAGGGAATCAGTGCAGCAAGCACCCCGAATACGGCAAGTATACTATAAAAAGCATACTTCTCACCGATGATCCTTCCTCTCGAAAGAGGCATGGTAATCACATTCTTATTCCAGCCGGAAGCCGCATCGCTTGTGATGCTGATAAAAACTGCCGTCGTGGAGACAGCCGGCGCGAGAACCAGAAGCGCGCTTGTCTCCAGCAGAAAGGAAAGCCCAAAACCCAGAACGATCAGGCTGACCACCGTCACAACAATATTGTTCTTTGCAATATACAAATCTTTCAACAAAACACCTTTCATCCCTTTTCCCCCTTTACATAGAGCAGCATGATCTCATCGATCGTCGTCGGAACTACCATTGCCTTCGGATACTTTTTCTGTATTCTTTCCCTGTCCGAAACCAGAACCTGCCACGCATAGTCCATTTTGCGGTACACAATGATATCAGACTTATCAAGCGCCTCAAACTGGGCGGTGCCGCACTTGAGGATCCCGTACTGTTCTGTCAGTTCGTCTTTCCTCTTCGAAAAGACCACCCTTCCCCCATGAAGAAACACGATATAATCGGCAATTTTCTCCAGATCGCTGGTAATATGGGAAGATACCAGAATGGAGTGCTCCTCATCCTGCACAAAATCCAACAACATATCCAGAATATCGTCCCTGACCACCGGATCGAGCCCGCTTGTGGCTTCATCCAGAATCAGTAACCTGGGATGGTGAGAAAGGGCTGCGGAGATAGCCAGCTTCATTTTCATGCCCCTGGAAAACTGTCTGATCGGCTTGTCAGCGGGCAGGGAAAACTGCTTTAAAAAGCGTAACCATATCTGCTCATCCCAGGAATGGTACATATGTTTCATGATCCGGCCTATCTTTGCCGGAGAAAGAATTTCCGGGTAATTGCTGCCGTCAAACACTGCGCCGATCTGTTCTTTTACAGGATCATCCAGCCCTTCTCTCCCCAGGATGGCGACATGACCGGATTCTTTCCCGATTAGTCCCAAAACCGCATTGACTGTTGTACTCTTTCCTGCGCCGTTTTCGCCGATCAGCCCGACCACGGAGCCGCAGGGCACGTCAAACGACACGTGATCCAATGTAAAATCCGGATATGTTTTGGTAAGTCCCGAAACGGACAAAGCATTTTTCATGATGGTTCCTCCTCATACAGCAGTGTCAGTAGGCCTGACAGCTTATCAAGCGTTATCCCGCTTGTGCGGGCTATCTCGATCGCTTCCGCCAAGTGCTCCTCAATCTTTTTCTGCTGTTCCTCCAGATAAAAATCAGGATTCTGAGCCGAAACAAAACACCCTTTTCCGGCTGTTGTCTCAATAAACCCCTGTTCCTGGAGAACATCATACGCCTTCTGTACAGTCAGCACACTGATCTGCAGCGATTTCGCCAGAGAGCGGATCGAGGGAAGCGCTTCCCCGGCTTTCAGCTCTCCGCTCATGATCTGCATTTTGATCTGTGATGTGATCTGCTCATACAGAGGACGGCTTGTTTTATTGCTTACAACGATCTCCAAACCTGCACCGCCTTTCTGTCTCCAACTGTATTGTATTAACAAGTACAGTATAATACATATTAAAACAGCGGTCAAGTAAAATGTCCTGATTTTTCGCACACTTTCCTGACATCCGGCAACAGACCTGCCTGACAGCGTCTTTTTCCTTTCTGCCGACAGGCAGATCCATTCTTTTACTCAACTGTTTCGATAGAATCCACGATACTCATCTTACTGATTCTTCTTAACGGAATGCACGTTGCAAACAGGCAGGCTCCGATCGCAAGCACGGTTGCCTCTGCGATTGGAAGAATGGGAACAGCCGCCAGCTGAATGGCATCTGTCCTGGCAGCCTCCACCAAAATCACGCAAATATATCCGGCCGCGCTTCCGATTCCCGCAGAGAACAGGCCATAATAGGCTCCTTCCCACAAGAATACTTTGAACAGACTTCCCGCGCTCATACCAATGGCCCGCTGCATACCAATTTCCGCAATGCGGGTGTGGATGTTGGTATAGACAGTGTTGATGATATTCAGCAGACCAATCAGTGTGATAAACAAAATCAGTCCCCATGCTAACAGCCTGATCTGTTCGAAGCTCTCCGCCTTCTGACGGTCGGCCTGCTCGTAAGATATAACCGTACTGCCCGGAATCCGCTGACATAACCGCTCCAATACTTTGTCAAATGTACTCCGGTCAGCGCCTGTCGACAGGATGGGCCGCAGTTCCGCATAGCTGTCTGTTCCGGTAATCTGCGGATACAAGCGATCGCTGACCAGGACCTGGACGCCGTTCGTAAATCCGCTGTTGCCTACGCTAAAATAGGTGTCATATCCACTAAGCGACAACAGCACCGGCAAATCCTTTCCCGCAACGGTAATGTGTGTGCCTTCCTCAATCTGCGTGGTGCCGATCTGTTCCTCTCCAATCTGCATGAGAATCGGATTGCGTATCACACAGCCCTCTCCTGCTTTCAACTGCTCCATCTGTTCCGGCGTCAGACGTTTCGCGAATACATCCTCCATCCAGCAGTCATTTAAGCCAACGACCTGCAGGCACTCGCCGATACCCAGCGTAATACCGGTTTCCATGCCGATGGGATGGTACTGTTCATCCAATTCGTAGAGTGAAAACTGTTCTGCCGCCACAGCGGACACATTTTCATCCGCTTCCAGTGCGGCAAGTTCACCGGAAGGAATGCCGCTGTGTTCATTGACAACCGAATAATCTCCGAGATGATCCGGTATCATGGTGGAAGCATCTAACAAAGAGCTGAAACTTTGCAGCGCAATAAAAACAGTAATGCTCATAACAAGGGACAACATTGTAATTGCCGTGCGTCCACGATTGCGCTTTAGATTAAGTCTGGCATAAAACGCTTCAAAATTCCGGATTTTTTTCGTTTTCCGCTTCCTGCGTCTGACCTTGCTGCCCCGCCCCGTCATAGCCACAGTTGGAGATACCTTTGCGGCATATCGGGCTGCTGGGACAGCAGCGAGAAACGCAAAAACCAATGTAATGAGTGCGCCTGTCAACAGGAAAACACCTCTGTTTGAACTGTTTTCCGCAATCAAAAGATTGAGTTCCTCTCTGCTTTGCACCATAAAGATTTCCGGAGAAACCAGGCCGGTTGCAGCGGTCAGGATGCCTTTTGCTGACAGAGTTCCGGACAGGAGCCCAACAGGAATACCAATCACACAGAGTATAAGTACCTGGGCAGTCACGAGAAAATACAGCTGCCTTTTCTCTCCGCCGATGGCGCGCAAAATACCATACTGCCCGATCCGTATGGATACTGCGATTTTCAGAATATTATAGATCACCAACCCTGCCGCAAAAAGAAGCAGAAGTCCGACCATAATTCCTGCCGCCAGCATAAAAGAAAATCCCTGGTCGGATACGTCAGCTCCACCATCATCGCAGCGGATACCTAGAGCGTCCAGATAGGGCGTATTATATATCGTATCCAACTCATGGATGTCAAACGCAGCAATCAAATCATTCACAGTCTCTTGAAATGTACTGCCAGCGGCTGTCCGAATATCCACATTGTAATAGAGATAGTTCTCCGGCAGCAGGGATGCTGCCGTTCCCCTGCCCACCACGCCGGTGACACCGCCAGAGCTGTAATTCAGATAATTGCTCTCCAAAATGCCTGCCAGCGTAAAATCCGCCGTAAAATCATAAGAAGAACTCTCGATTCCGTGGCGGAGAGCCTTTGACAGCGAAAGTGAAACAGGTTCGCCAGGATCGCCCGCAAGTCCGAGGTATTGCAGCACATCCTCCGGCAGCGCAATTTCCATAGGTGCTTCCGGCAACCGCCCTTCCTTTACTCTGGCGATCGTGGGATATATCGCAGTAACATCTTCCTGATATTCATTTAACCTCAGTGAAAGGGATGAATTGAGTTCCAAAGTCCCCAAAGTGACATATTCCCCGACAAAGGACAATCGGGAATCCTTTTGCAGCGTCATAACCTGCTCTTCCTTCATCTGCAAAAATGTGGCATAGCGATCACCCCCCAGAGCAATGGCCTGCTGCCCTCGCATGGCGGACAGCACCCCGACAGACTGCCCGATCACCGTCGTCATCATTGTGGAAAGAATAATGGCGATCAGAATCAGGGTAAAGGTCATTTTTTGCGCCCTGATCTCTTTGAGTGCCAACGCATGGTAAGATTTCATCTTGCTGTCACCTCCGAAAGAACGCCGTCCACGATCACAAACTGTCTGTCGGCCATCTGCGCCACCCGGCTGTCATGGGTGATGACAACCAGTTTCGTCCCCATCTTTTTCCAGATATTTTGCAGCAGCACCATCACCTCGCCGCCGCTTTTGCTGTCCAGGTTTCCGGTGGGCTCGTCCGCAAAGATAATGTCAGGCCGTGCAGCCAGCGCACGCGCAATCGCGACACGCTGCTGCTGTCCACCGGAAAGCTCATGGGGCAAATGAGTCAGGCGGTCATGGATGCCAAGCATCTGTGTCAGCTGCTCCAAATACGCTTCATCCGGCTGTCTTTTATCTAAAAGCAGGGGCATGATGATGTTCTCTTTTGCCGTCAGGACAGGCAGAAGATGAAACTGCTGGAAAATGAAACCGATACGCCGACGGCGAAAACCGGACAGCTCCTTATCGCTTAAGCTGTATATGTCCCTGCCGTCATAAGTCAGGGCGCCGGAAGTCGGCCTGTCAAGCCCTGACAAAAGATGAAGAAGTGTACTTTTACCGCTTCCCGACGGCCCCATGATGGAAATAAAATCATTCCCATCCATTTCCATATTGGCCTTATCCAAAGCGACGATCTGGTTCTCACCGCTGCCATAAATTTTGGATAACTCTTTAGCTTCCATTCTCATAGTAAAACCCTCCTTATCGTTGATAGGGAGAGTTTACAACACAAATCTCAAAAAACGCTCAAAATTTGAGATTTACCTGAATGGACGCGGTGGCGATCGCACCCGTCTGGCTGTTCTTAAACCGTAGGCTTCCTCCATGCTTCAGGCACAGGAGACTGCTGCTGTACAATCCCATACCAAAATGTTCGGCGTTTTCTTCCAGCTTTCCAAAAGGTTTTGGCCCGCTTTCCAGCAATCCGGCGGGAAACCCGGGGCCATCGTCCATCACCGAAAGGAATAAGGTGTTTTCTGCCAGGGAAAGAGCAATCTCTAATTTTTTTCCGGCAAAGCGCGCTGCATTTCCGATTAGATTTTCCGCCACATTTAGGAATATCCCGTGGTCCATTCGGAGCGTTCCCATATCCGGCACAGAGAGCGCAATATCCAGAGCAGGAGCAAATAATCTGGCGGTCTCCTCCAATTCTGTCCGCAAAGTAAGGGCAGTCACCTCACTGATCCGCACCGGCATCTGCTCGATGCGCTGGATACTGCTCATAGCCTCCACATACTGTTCTATTCTCAAAGTATAGCTTTGAAGACGGTCAATGATCTGTTCATCCGGCGTACCTTTCCGCAGCAATTTCAAGCTGCCCTTTAAGACCGTAATGGGATTTCGCAGATCATGGGCAAATGCGGCATTCAACCGTTTGCGTTCCTCGGCCTGATGCCATAACTCTTTATTTGTTTTTAAAAGCTCCAGCCGCATGGTTTCAAAAGCCGCACAGATCTGGCCGAGCTCGTCCGTCGATACTGCCGGAATGGAGAAATTGAGATCATTTGCCCGGATATGCTCTGTGCCGTCCCGCAATAGCTCAATCGGCCTTTTTAACTTGATGCGGTAAAACAGGCCGCCAGCGATTCCCAGGCCTGTCAACGGAAACACTGCGCAGGAAAAAATCTCAATTCCGGACAGCAGAGATAAAACGCGCTGCTGTTCTTCGGTAACCGGTTCCAATCTTGTCTCCGCGCCGCCGAACGAAAAGGAAATGCCGCAGGTGGGATAGTTTTCCCTGATTGCGCCGCAGACCGAAAATACCAGAAAGATAAGGATAAGTGAAACAAGAACACATCCCACAGACAGAAGAAAAAGTGACTTTTTCAAACTCATATTTTTCAGCCATTCCATTTATACCCGCACCCCCAAACTGTTTCAATGTAGCTATGGAGCGTATGCGCCGCAAACTTTGCCCGGATTTTCCGGACATGCTCCATGACGGTATCGCTGTTTCCGTCCCCGTCAATCCCCCACACCGTTTCGTAGATCCGTTCCCGGTCAAATACCTGTCCTGCATGCAAAGAAAGCAGTTCCAGTATGTCAAATTCCCGCCTGGACAGTGTAATCGCCTCATGATCAATCGTCACAGTCCGGGCAGAATAATCAACCGCAAGTTCTCCAAAGAAGCGTACTGTGGACTGACTATGCCATCTTTTCTCCCTTCGCAGATGGGCGGCAATTCTTGCCGCCAGCTCGTCCAGATCAAAGGGCTTTACAATGTAATCGTCTGCCCCGGCCTGAAAGCCGGTGATCTTGTCGGCGGATTCTATGCGGGCCGTCAGGAACAGAATCGGGCAGGCGACATGTTCCCGTATGGTCTGGCAGACGGTCAGGCCATTTATTCCAGGCATATTGATGTCCAGCAGGATTAAATCCGGCTGTTTTTCCGCTTTTTTCAGTGCTTCTTCGCCGCTGTAAGCGGTCAAAACTTCGTATTGCGGAGAAAAGTAAGCTTTCATCATATCAACAATGCCCCGCTCGTCATCCACAATCAGTATTCTTTCTCTCAGTTTCGACACCCCCTCTGTGTGTACTGTGTCTATTTTATCATGTATATCTCAAGAAATTCTCAAGAACACTCCTAAAACCCGAAGCAATTTCACCCTCGCGGCAGTCGCCAATGGATATCCAAGCCAACCAAAGATTGGCTTGGAGCATGGCTACCTTGGCTAATGCCAGGCTTGCCTGGCATTTTGCCCTCAAAAATAAAAGGAGCTCCTCACATCCACTGCAAAGAGCCCCATTTCCTCTTTATTTTACTGACTCAAAACATATTGTTTCCTGCCGTCCCGCTCACCTCAGTGCGTCACAAAGAACATGATCGCAAACAGAATACCGATCACCCAGGTCCCTGCCTTGATCTCCTTTGCCTTGCCGGTAAACAGGCAGATAAAGATATGCGCCAGCACGCCAAACGCGATACCATAGGAAATATTGTAAGTCATCGGCATCATGGCTACGGTCAGAAATGCCGGAACCGCCGTATCCGCATTCAGCCAGTCGATATTTCTGACACAGTTCATCATCAAAACGCCCACATAGATCAGTGCCGCCGCCGTTGCACAGCCCGGAATCAACGCCGCAACAGGGCTTAAGAACATCGCGATAAAGAATAACGCTCCTGTCACGATGGAAGAAAGGCCTGTTCTGCCGCCTTCCGCCACGCCCGCGGAAGATTCCACAAAGGTCGTAACGGTGGAAGTACCGCACACCGCGCCGCAGGTGGTTGCGATAGCGTCCGCCAGCATAGCCTTGTCCATGTTGGGCACCTTGCCGTCCTTTGTCAGGAGATCGCCTCTGGCGCAGGCCCCGTACAGCGTCCCCAACGTATCAAACATATCCACCAGGCAGAATGCAAGGGATGTAGTTATAATCAGAACAGCAAGCTCCGTCGTAGTATGTCCCGCCGCTAGATAATCCGAGAAATCAAAACCTGCCGTAAATACCTTCCCGAAAGCCTGGGAACCGAAATCCGCAAAAGCCGTAAACGGATTAAAGCTTAAAGATGCCGCAAAACCGTCATAAAAACCGGAAACCGTGATACCCAGAACATAGTAAGCAACCGCGCCGCCCACGATACCTAAAAGCACGGAACCCTTCACACCCTTCTTCGACATCACCGCAATGGCGATGACGCTGCCCAGCGTCACAAGGATCGGCATCACGGAAGCCCAGGTAGCTGTTCCCGAAAATACATTCAGGGAAACCAGGCTGACGCAGGTGGACTGATTATTTACAACAATACCTGCATTCTGCAGACCGATGAAGGCGATAAACAGACCGATACCTGCCGGGATCGCCACCCGCACATGATCCGGGATCGCTTCAAAGATCTTCTCCCTGAGGCCTGTCACTGTCAGAATGATAAAGATGATACCATCCACCAGCACCAAAAGCAGCGCGTTGGCATAGCTCAGACCGAAGCCGAAACATACGGTATATACAAAGAACGCATTCAGGCCCATACCGGAAGCCTGTGCAAGCGGCAGATTGGCAAGTACGCCGATCAGGATCGTGCCGATCACAGCGGAGATCGCCGTGGCGATATAAATCGCATTGTAGGACACGCCCTCCAGATCAGAAAACATGCCGGCATTTACCATCAGGATATATGCCATCGCCATAAATGTCGTCAGTCCCGCAAGTACCTCGGTTCTGACAGTGGAACCTTTTTCTTTCACTTTGAAGAAATTTTCCATACTCTCTTCTTCTCCTCCTTTAACTCTCCCATGTCTTTCAGACATGATGCGCTTCGCGATGCACACTCGCTTCGCTCGGCGCCGGTATAATCCCTGTTGAAATTATACCGGGTGCGGGAAAAAGCTTTTTCGAAGTATATCGGTGAAAAGTAATATCTTTTTACTTTTGTATCTTTTCTTCCGATAGTCAGATATTTACGGTATCTGGTAGAAACTCCGGTTCCCTATCACCCGGATTATATCGAAAAGCTGTTTCCTTAAGTTTATAAAAATTTTATAATTGCTACGTTTCTTAGTATAGCATGGGTATATTATGTCCACAATCGGCATATGTTACAAAGTTCCTGCAAAATTTACACTTTTTCTTTCTGTGATTCCGGTAAATTTTCAATTTTCTTTTGCTGATATCTTGACAATTTTTTATTTTCGTCAGGTCAGATAATTATGCAGATCATCTTTCCATTGCTCTCGTTCACGATCTTCTGCATCGTCTCCTGCAGTTTCAGCTGACACTCGTCTCCCATCATGCCGATCTTTCCGTGAATACCGTCCTGAACGAGCTGTTCTACGGTCTTGCCAAAAATATTGGTCTCCCAGATCCCCTCATCTCCCTGGTCGGCGTCTTTTATATATTCAATCAAGTCCTTCGCCTGCTCTTCCGTCCCCACGATGGGAGCGATCTCCGTCTCGATATTGGCCCGGATCATATGAATGGAAGGACTCTCCGCCTTGATCTTCACGCCGTATTTATTGCCGTGGCGTATGATCTCCGGCTCTTCCAGAGAAATTTCTCCCTTCTCCGGGGCAACCACGCCATACCCCTTCCTTCTGACCTGATCCAGAGCCTCCTCCACCTTCACATACTCCTGCTTCATTGCCGCAAATTCCCGTAAGATCTGCATCAGCTGGTACTCGTTCTCCACGTTCTGTCCCATCATCTGGCTGAGCAGCTCATAATAATAATGCTCCTCCACCTCCAGCACAATACGGATCGTACCGTCCGAAAGTGAGATCTGTTCCAGTTTTGCCTCATTGATATAGGGACAGTCCATCGTCAGCCCCTGCTTCATAAACTGATGCATCGTGCTCACAGATTTCATCAGTTCCCGCACCGTCTCGATCAACGCCTGTTTCATCTCATGGTCAGCAGGCAGCATCTCCACCCACTTCGGCATATAAAACTCCACCTGGGATACCGGGAACTCATAGAGCGCCTCCTGTAAAATATTCTGCACATCGGTCTGCTTCATCTGCTCACAGTTCACAGGCAGCACCGCCACATGATATTTCTCCTCCAACTCCGCCGCCGTCTGCCTTGTCTCCTCGCTGTAGGGCTTCGCGGAATTTAAAATGATCAGGAAAGGCTTGCCCATCTGCCGCAGTTCCTGGACGGTTCTCTCTTCCGCCTCTCTGTAATCGTTCCTTGCAAACTCCCCGAAACTTCCATCGGAAAATACTGCGATCCCGATGGTGGAATGATCTTTGATCACCTTCTCAGTGCCGATCTCCGCCGCCTGGGTAAAGGGAATCTCCTCCTCAAACCAGGGCGTCTTTACCATCCGCTCCACATCTTCCTCCAGCGCTCCCGCCGCCCCGGGGATCATAAAGCCGACGCAGTCCACGAGACGCACCTTCATATGGATACCGTCCTGCAGACGGATGTCCGCCGCCTCCTTGGGGATAAATTTGGGTTCTGTCGTGGTGATCGTCCGTCCCGTGCCGCTCTGGGGCATCTCGTCCTGCGCCCGCAGCCTTTCATGCTCATTCTCCATATATGGAATCACTAAAAGATCCATAAACCGTTTGATAAATGTGGATTTTCCCGTCCTGACAGGCCCCACCACCCCCAGATAGATCTCCCCGTCCGTCCGAAATTTAATATCCCGATATAAATTAAATTCTTTCTCTTCGCCGGCAGCTCCCCCTGCCACGCCTGCGGTATTCAAATGTTCCATAAAAATTCCCCTCCATCCACTGATACAACATTCCATTATCTTGTAACAGTCTATGAGGGGGAAAGTGCCTGTATGACTTTATTTTTTTATTCTATTATTCCTTTCCGGCTTTATAACATGACACCGCTATCCGTTTAAAATTGTAGCAGAAGGCTGAACCAGGGTGCTGACTAAACGACATTGCGGTTTGGCAGTTGTTTAAAATTCGTAGGTCCTGCCCTCCTCCTTCAACTCCACAAGATTCTTCACCTGTGGCCTGGCCCTCAAATACTCCCGGATAATTCCAAACTTTTTCCAGAAGTGCATCGGAAAGGCAATCTCTGCCTTTGCCGTCTCTAAAAACAGATCCAGTCCGCCGAAAGCAGTTCCTTCAAGCCGCGGATCAAGAGGTACGAAAGCCGCATCAAAATACTGTCCCTTAAGCCGCTCCATCTCCCGCCTGTAGTTTGCCTCCATATTGTTATTGTAGGCCTTCGACTCTCCCTCCCACTTCCAGAGGTTCAGGTCCCCCGCATGATAAAAGCGGTAAGACTTCCCACCGTCCTCCGTGACCGTCACTATATAAGCCACACCCAGATCCGTGGACCGCAGCGTCTCCACCGTCATCTGCCCTTCATACAAAGTATACTTCTCATGCGCCTTCACAGACAGCAGGGTATTTTCTTTCCTGACCAGTTCCTCCGCCTGCTTTCTGCGGATATCCTTTGACAGCACATAGACAATACGCCGTCTCTCAGACAGCTTCTTTTCTGGCACTTCCTGCACAGCATGATCTTCCTGCATCTTCTCTGTCACAATCTGCATGGCATGCTTTTCCTGTCCGTTTCCCTCGTCCGCGCCGCACTGCAGCGCAAAAATCTCTTTGTTGTAGTGATCCTGATGACTATGGCTGACAAACACGGTCAGCTTTTTTTCCGGCAAAAACGCAGGCAGCTTTCCGGTGTAATAATCAAAGAGCAGATAATGCTCCTTCGTCTCCACCAGAAAGCCACTGTGTCCCAAATAGGTTATTTTCATAAATACTCCATCAGGCAGAAGGCACAGACTAAGCCTGCGCCATCCGTCCTGTTTCTATTTTTCCTGTCCGTCCTTCGTCAGGAATTCCTTTTTCTGCTTATTCCTTCGTCAGAGAACCTTTCTTCGCTCTCGTCTTGCTGTAAGCGAACAGTAACAGCGTACCGATCACCCCCGCAGAAATCGCATTCAGAAGCGTTGCCGTAATACCCTGTGTAAATACCAGATTCACAGGCTCCGCATAGATCACGATATCCAGTATAGGCGCAACAAGGATCCACGCGATCGCGTTAGCGACGATCTGATATCCATTAAACAGCAGAATATCCCTGACGCCAAATATACCTTCTTCCACTTTCAGCTTCGGATATACAAGACCTGCACCGAAACATGCAACGCCGCTGGCAACTACCCAGCTCCACCATGCGGAACCGTACTGTACAGAATCAGACAGTGCATGGCCAATAAAAGCGATGAGTCCCCCCGCAATCGGTCCAAACAGTGCGCCGAAGAACGCGCCGATACCGTACGCGGTCTGGATCTCCGTCTCAGGAATACCTGTGGGAACTTTCACATACATGAACAGCAGGGTAAATAACGCTGCCCCAAGACCTGTCGCCACAATGGTCTTTGTCTTAAACTCAAACATTTTCTTTTGCATCTTACATCTCCTCCTTCGTCTGCGGAATGCCGCCGCAGCGGTTTTTATGCAGGGATTTGCAAAATTTATCCGCTTTCCCTGACTCCGGCATTATTCCCCTTCGGAATATGCCAGCACAAAAAGAGTACAAAATATCGGGTAGTTTGTCAAGTGGGACGCAATGATTTAATCCTACAGACGCAATGATTTAATCCAGCAAATAGCCTTCCCTGTATGAACATTCCAGATAACTCGGGTTCTGATAATAAACATCCGTCTGAAAATCGGATATCTTATCACTGATAAAAGAGGAAAAAATTTTCATCAGCTCATCCACTTCTTTTCCCTTTTCCGCACAATCTTCAATCATAATACTGTACAGTTTTCCTATGTCCATAAAACTCGGAACCGCATATTTGCAGTCTGTGATCGTGTCAAAATCCCCTGCTGTGATCCCGTAATGCTCTATCACCTCATCACTTACCTGCTCAAAGGAAAGACAATGATTTACCTCCGCGTCATACAACAGTTTTTCGATACCTTCCCGCCCTATTTTTTCAGTGACGGCACCACGTCTGTTTTTCGTCTCTCTCGCCACATATTCAATCAACGAACACACATAAAAATAGTCATTTCTTTCCTTTTTTGTCATAAACAATTTCACTCCTGTCAAAAGTAAGACAATTTAATGCTGTCAACGTATGAAAACTGATCTGGTGCGTTGGATATTTAAATTCCGCCAATGCCCAAAACTGTTTTCTGTTTATCCTGCCTGTTATAAAATCATTTACATAATTCCATACTGTATCGTTTGCCATCGGCCCTTCCACGATATCATACGGATGTGTTTCTCCACTTCTGCATTTTGCTATAAAGTCCAGCCATTCATCTGTCATATGGTCGAACTTTAAAACAGACAGTTTCTCATTTCGTTCATAAGAGTAATAATTGATAACCGGCTCGCCATTTCCCCTGTTAGCCCAGCGTACTGCCTGCTCAAAATTACCTGTACAATAAAATCCCCAGGAAAAATCTTTTGTGTATTTTGTTTTACGCACTTCCGGAAATTCGACTATCTCCTTGCTGGCATGATAAATAATCATAATGACGTCTCCCTTTTTCCAACAATAATCTGACCTTTTAGCATAATCAAGTAACGTAACATTTGATTTTACTTCGATATATTGGCATCTCTATCTCTGCATAACAATTAAAATCATACTCTTTCATCTTAATCATTGATTATACTTCCTGAGCGATATAATCTGCAAGAGATGAATTGATCATCTCCGGTTTTCCGTTACATACTGTCTGAAATACTTTTCCATCCTCTGATTGCCATATAATAATGCCATCAATCTGAAGCTCTTCTACTACATATAAATCCAATGGAATATTAACATTTTTCTTTCTTGCAGTTTCTGTCACATCTACTACATTAAGACGTTTCGATTTTATCAAACCGGTAAACTCATGTCCATCTGCTGAAGCCACCCCGCATTCTTTCAGATATTGTACGTACTCCTTTGCAAATTTTAACGACAGTGCTTGCTCAGCATCTTCCACAGATTTCGCATCTGTCCCCTCTGTCGCAAAATAATCATCAAAATTTTTTAAAATTCTAACAAATTCTGTCATTACTATACCCCTCCTGTTTCAAGCACAATAGCCATTGTTTTCCAAAATTTCCTTCTTTGAGCAGCAAAAGCTTTTCTATCTATCTCAGATATTATTTTATATCCGTGCAAAACCGCATTATCGTGCTCTGCCTGTGTTAGAATAGCTAATGTTGCATCCGCTTCCTGCCCTATGTGATGCAACTCATATGAAGCACCATTTGCATCCAAAGGTGCTAAACCAAGCTCCATTCGCCGAAGATTGGTGCGCTCCAATTCATCCAACTGTTTAAGATCAATATCAGCTCTGACTAATGCCGTTTTTCCATTTATCATATACGGTTTAAGATTAGCCGTTTTGAACACTTCATATTCCTCTATATTATGAAATTGCTTTATCACTTCCACCGGATATTTTGATGCTTTCTGTATAACAGCAGCCTCATTCATGGTAAGGCCCTTCATTGTTGCACCTTTCAGTACTATAGCCTCTGAAGCACCTCCAGAGATAACACCTGATATCGCCCCCCATTTAAAGCTTTCGCTTCCAGCAAGTAAAGCAGCTTCCTTCGCCTGCTCCATATCTTTTGTCTGTATTCCTGTTACAACACCCGCCGCAACAGCACTCAAAGCACCTGAGGATAATGCATATATTGTTCCCGTTCTTGCAGAAGCTGCAAAAATCATACTCACAGCAGGAGCTCCCACTCCACCTGTTACCACTGAAACTGTAACGCATACCAAAATCACACCGCTGCCCATTGCAACATTTTTTATTACTTTTTCATATGTGTCATCATATTCCTCAAACGCAGTTACTATTGTATCCCCTTCTTCTCCAAGGGTAAACACATATCTTGTTCCCTGAAACATTTCATCCAGTTCTGCAAGTGTAAATCCGAAATATATATTTGACTGAGAATTAAATGTCAACTCATCTATGTACTCCTGAGAGACATAAGCTGTACTTACATTTTCTACAAAATACTCATCAGAGTCCAATTTCTCAACCAGTTCCGCATATATATTGTCTTCAACATAACGCATAAGATCTGCATCGTCTAAAGACTCAAAATCTACCACATATTCATAAGGAGATGGATCCGCATCCTCCTCTTCGGCGGTCGGTATTTCTTCATTTAACTGATCAGTTTCTTTTACCTCCTTATTTACTTCATCAGAATTATTTAAACTTTCATTTTGAACTTCTACTTGTTCTGTTTCGTATGTAACCACCGATGTTCCCTGCGCCTGAGCACATCCTGAAAGAATCAGAGCACACGCAAGTATCAACGATATAATTCTTTTCATTGTTCATTCTCCCTTCTGAATGCTACTCTCACCTATGTCTATATTATTTCCATTCTTTCTTTTACTCTTATTTCTCCTGCTGACAAGTACAAGTATTATGATGGTTATACCAATTCCTATGACACTAAAAATAACCATATTAGAAATTACAGGCTTATCCTGTTCCACCAAAACATTCTTATCTATCACTTTGGCATCAGTCTCTGTATTATTTGATACTTTATCTACGACTTCTGTTGATATTTCGACTGCCTCCTTCTTCTCTGATTCATCTTCATCCATAATTATCTCTTCTGTTTCTGCTCCGACCAGTTCTTCCGATTCCTCTGATACAGGAATATAAATTGAACCATCATCCCGAAGCTGCCCGCCCTGATCCAACAACTCATTAACATTTTCAATCGTTTGTCCATCTGCTAATGCCCTATAAATCGGACTACTACCAACATATATTGTTTTCGTTGTCGAATCTTCGGTTGATGGATTTTTTACAGTAAATGTATATATGCCTTCCTCTGTATATAATTTTCCTTCCTGTGTCGCTGTGTTTACCCTTGTGTCTAAAAAATCCCTGCCATTTTTCTGCTTTACTGCGTTTCTTACAATATCAATCGTCAAATATCTTGATCTGGCCAGATCAAGTTTGAATCCATTTTCTGTCAATGCATTGTCAGACAATTCTGCTCCTGTATTAACGTCAAACGGATATACCATGCAATTCCCATTCCTGATTTTAAATTTAAAAAAGATTCTATAATCTGTGTATGAATTAAGCCCCGAACTATTTTTTATTTCATAATTAAGCGCAACTTCATAGTCCCCTTCCTCAAACAGTTCAACTTTTGTATCTGCACCCACTCTCGCACTTGCAGCAAGATAATCCGTATAAATTACAGGCTCATGTACTCTCCCTTCAAAATCAGTAAACTGAATAATAAGTGTTCCATGTTTAAAATTGGTTTTTTCTACTCCAAAATATTGATCATAGCCATTTTTATCCTCATTTATGGACAACTTTTCTTTTCCATTAAGGCATTCGATATCTTCTTTCAGATTAAACCAGAGTGTAACTCTATCTCCTATAGTTTTCAAAAATATCGGTTCTTCACTACCTGAAACAAATTGCTCTCTTGTATAACCGTTCAAATAGAATGTTCCTATATCCCATCCAAAATGAGGATCCTCATCTGTGATAGATTCATTTCCGGAAAAACCGTTATCTTTTCCTGTGTTAATCCGCTTGCCAAGCTCCTTTCTTGGCGTATCAGTCGGCAAAGTTACATCATCACCACCCTCCATGCTATCAATCAAATAAAATTCATATATTTCTGCACATTTTTTGTTCTCATATTGTTTTTTTAATATAGGCCCTATTTTAGTGTCTGCCACTCTTTTTTCTACTCTATAAACAACGATAACTCTATAGTAACATCCATTAACCTGCTGTATTCCGTTTGTATCGTAAAAATTCGACTCGAACTCAGATTTATTCCTGGCAATGTTCGTTTTTACCACATCAGTAATCCACGTTTCTCCATCAAGAGAAGTTTGTAATATTATCGATCCGCTGAGTATCTTTTCCTCAAGTTTCTCTCCATTAACTTTATCAGTCTTATCATCAACAATGTGCCAATCTGTTTCTGTTGCTCCTATCAACGTATTCTCCAGCGCATAAAACAGCTTCACTATCCCTTCTCCATCATTTCTTTCAACCACATCAACATGTTGTATCTGATAAGCTTCGAATCCATTGACATCAGCAATTGGTTTAACATCACCAGAAATTGAAAAAGCCCCAAGTTTATCTGATCTGACATCAATCTCTGTTGGTACTCCGGACGAATACTCATATTCCGATTTTTCATTAAATTCATACATTTTTCCCGAAATATTTATGCTTGTATCCTTTGCATATACTATTGTGCTGCTTCCATAGAGAATCAATGTCAATGGCACTGCCACCATCCGGATTCCCGCAACAATTCCTTTAAGAATTGAATTTTTCATATGTCTCTAGTCCTTCCCTTTATCTGCCATTTCTCTAAATTACCATTTTTTCTTTAATCATATTCTAAAAAATAAGGCTTATCAATACATATATTACACTTTTTGCAAAAAAGAAATATGTTGAAAGAATAGGTAAATATTTTAGATCACAATATACGCCCAAATGTAATGAAAAGAGTGGTGTAAAAAAGAAATTAACGATTTTTTTTAATAATCCGCCCATTTAAAACGCCGGGCAAAGGTAACAATTCTCCTCTGCTCGGCTCTTTTATTCCATATCCGATTCCGCAATATTTCTTAGATCTCTTCCTCCATACACAATACGGATAATCGTGACAGCCATCATATCGGCATCAACCAGATAAAAATCTACAAAATGGTCTACCGGCATTCTATGCATCTTCATACTCTTCCACGGTTCCCAATCCACAATCTCATATCGTGAAGGCATAAAGTCAAGAACACATACATTCTTTCGGATTCGATTTACCTGCTTTCCCGCCGTATCAGGAACTTTTAATTCAACCGAAGTATAAGTATATATATATCTTTTAAATCACTCAGCGCTTCTGCGGAATAGACCACACTGTACCGATCATTCATATACCATACTCCCTGGCCAGTTCCGCATCCACTTCCTCCACAGAATAAGTCCTGCCGCAACGAAGAAAATCTATTCCTTTCATCAATTCATTATCCAGCTCCGCATGGTCCATTCCTCCGATCATCACAGTTTTCCGTACCGGAAGATGAAAATCCAATGGCATTCCCTTTGTCAATACAATCTGACTGTACAGCATCTGAATCGCACTGGATGGAGAAATGCCAAGCTGTTTCAATATATTCTCTGCACTCTCTTTCAAGTTTGTATCAATGCGGGCGTAAACCGCTGATGTATTTGCCATTTTAACTCCTCTATATCTGCCTGTCTCTCTAATGCACAAACTCCACCGTCCACTCAGGCCCATAATTCAGTTCATACTGCTCGCAGAAGCTCCCCTGGCTGACCGCCATCGCAACCTTCATCAACTCATTATTATAGATCATGGGATTGCCCTTCTCCGCGTATCCAAAGCTCTTATGGAACAGCACTTTTCTGTCAAACTTCACTTCCCCATTATGGCGGACAATCACCTGCACATTCTCCCCATAGGAAAATCCTGCCTCCTCAAATGCCTTTAACGGAATGTTTGTCCAGAGATTCCCGAAGTTCGGATCATTGATCTCGAAGATGCCCTGCACTCTTCCCTTCTCAATAACCGGTTCCAGAATCTCATGCTCTACGATCTCCTCCACCGGATACGCAGGCCCCACGCCCTCAAAATCAATAATGCCGCTGGCAAGGCGCGCCGCCGTATAGCCGAACAGATCCCTCCCGTGGAAGATCGCAACGCCCTCGGTTCCCTTTCCCCGCAGGCGGTTTACGCTCTCATCGATCTCCCGCACCGCCTCAATGCCGATAAAACGCTTTACATGCGTCAGCGATCCGTTATCCGGCGTCACAATATAATAGCCATCCACGGTCTTTGCCACGCAGGCGCGCCGCGCTGTGCCAACCCCCGGATCCACCACGGAAACATAGATCGTCCCCTCCGGCCAGAACTGCAAACTCTGGTATAACCGATAACTCGCACTCCAGGTATCATACTGCGGCAACTCATGGGTTCCATCCATGATCTCCAACTCCCTGTCCACGGTCTTCACCACCCCGTACATGGAACTCACCGCTCCCTCTTTGTAAGTAAAATCTGTCTGAAATACTAAAATTGGTTTCATACTTTTCTCCTTTACTAATTGTACTCCCTCTCCGTAAAAATGTTTCTCCCTTTTCGGAAAAGTGTTCCTGCTGCATAAAATTTAAAGTATAATACATATTCCCGCATATGACTACCGCTTTTGCACTCACTTAACAGCTCTGCGAACCGGAAGTTGTCAACCTGCCTGAACCATATCTCGATGTGATTCTGCATAAGTACGGCACAAATCGGGAAACCATCCATCTGTATAATCCGCTAAAACACGATCTGCCTTGTCCCATACATCAGAATTTTTTCCTGACATAATAGAATCCCAAAATTCTTTATCTCCTTTTGGATAAATACCGTTCGGCAAAGTATCAACTACCGCATTAAGAGCGGCAGCACATTGAGATGCGCCCACTTCCTCCAATGCATGCACCGCTTCACGACCATAAATTTCAAAATCTTCAAAGAAATTGGGCAACGCATCAGCCTGTGTAGCATTCTCCAGTTCCCGCACCAAAAAAAGTACTTTTTGCATGTGATTCAGGTTAGAGATATCAAAATTTCCATCCTCTCTATTTGTTACGAAAGGCCACAACATTTGTTCCAGTGTCCATAAAAAATCATCATTCTCATCCAGGACAAACAGAGCGTTCCAATCTCGATTTTTTATAATATTCTGCATCTGCGCTTCTTTTTCCGCCCATCGCCTTTGCATTTCTTTTTTTGACATTGGCATTTAAATCTCTCTCCTCATTAAATCCCTGATTCATATATTTGATTATAAAATATTTGCCATCCACTCGCAATGTATATTTATTTCTTTATTTTCAATGAATACACAATTTCGAAATGAAGGAAATGTTTTCAATCTACCGGATTTTTGTCCCTATCTTTTTCTCCAGCCTCCAATCCGGCGCCGTCCCGTCATCCGCCCAATATTCATCCAAACTTTGAATCCTGCCATCAGGAATCTGAAAAAATGATGTCACATGAAAAGACAGCGAACGATCCTTCGGATATACATGAGTCACCGTAATTGTCAGATCATTTATCTCCTCAACTCTCTCCACCTCGCCATCCCATTCCCCAGGATATTCACAATTTGCAATCAGATACTCCTGTACACTGAAATGTTCATTAGTACAATGCCAGTTTACATACGCATCTTCACGAAAATACCCACGAATCCTCTCCGCATCCTGCCCCAGAACATCCCGCCAGAACCCATATATATCCACAACTCCTCCTCCCACTAAACCCCCATACCCCTATTTCATGGCACCACCATAAACATAAGTCCGTCAAAATTTATTACTACTCCACAAATTTTATATCTGAATATCTTAAATTTGGACATAGGCAAGACACTTATACAGTAAACTCTTCCTGATACAAATATCCTCTACAAATCCGTTTAATAAACTACACCGCAGCAAACTGTGAAAATTTAAATCCTCTTTTGGATTAAAGCCACAACCAGCCCGGATAGAAATATCCCTGTAGCAACTCTGCTAAACGCCGGTGCTTAGCGAGGTATTTCACGAGCTTAGCATCCGCTGCGTTTAGCCCGAAGCGAAAGCGGGTTGCGGAAGGGATATTTCCCGACCGGCGTCCGATCCGCATCACACTCCTCTTACAGCCGAATCCCCATACTGGAGAGCTCCTCCATCACATCATCCATCTCCTCAAAGGAAGTCTCCACGCTCTCATAGCGCTCCTTACTCCAAATCTCCACCTTCGTTCCCACGCCTACGGAAACCACTTCCTTTGTGATCCCCGCATATTCCCGCAGCTTTGCGGGAAGCAGGATCCTTCCCTGTCCGTCCACTTCCACTTCAGCGGCTCCTGCAAAGAAGAAACGTATGAATTGTCTGCCGTTTTTACTGCTCAGTGGTAAATTTTTAATGCCTTCTTCCACGCGGTGCCACTCCTCTTCGCCGTAGGCAAACAGACAGCCGTCCAGCCCTTTCGTTACCACGAATTTTTTTCCCAGTTCATCGCGGAATTTGGAAGGGACGAAGAGCCTGCCTTTTGCATCTGCTGTATGGTCGTATTCTCCCATAAACATACGGCATCTCCTTCTTTTTCACCACTTTTACCCTTTAGCACACCATTACTCACCACTTTTATGTCATTCTACCCTACTTTCCTACATTTGACAAGCCCCGGGTCTTCCCCCAAAATATGGAAAAAGAGACACTTTGCAAGCTTTTTTACAAAATGTCTCTCCTTCTTCTACCATATCTTGTGCTGATATTTCATCCGTCTACAAAATACACCAAATATCTTTTCTTAAAAAAATCTAAAATTTATTTTATATTTATTTTATTTTTGTATCTTTCTCACTGTCCAAGCTGCAGGTACCCTTCCAGGCTGTCCCTGATCTCTCCCGCAGTCATGGATTCGGTCTGCCACAGATCGTTGTTGGCGCATCTCGGGTAGAGCAGGAAATCCTGTTCTCTGTCTTTATCCACCACGAAAAGCAGTGTGTATTCCAGCTCCTCGCCGGCTTTCATATCTCTGAAGAAAAAGTGTCCTCTTTCCTCACCGTTTACATGGACCGCCTTATCAAAATAAACAGCGCTGTCGTCCATCTGCAGGAAATGCTCCTCCGCCGGCACGGGTTCATAGCTGTCCTCCGCCCATGCATACGTCCCATCCGCTCTCTTCGTCACATACTGTAGCGCAAAGTCCAGAGGAATATCCGCATCAACATAACAATGCACTTTCAGATCTACCCGCAGAAATTCCTGCTCCGCCTGTTCTTCCCCTATCAGATCATAGTCCTTATCAAAATGCTGCCTTGCGTAAGGGCGCAGCGTCCTGTCTGCGTTCAGCCAGCCGTCAAACCTCGTAAAGTCAAAGAAATTCTCCTCCGCAAATCCCTCCATGCTGTCCATAAAAGCGTAATCCGTCACTGTAAAGCCGCAGGGTTCATCATATCTCTCCACTTTCAATTCCTCACCAACCCCATAGATCTTCTCCTCCGGTATCCCGAGCTCCATCAGAGCATCCCACCTCTTCTGTCCCTCTAACAAAGAAGTTTCTTCATCTGCCTCCGCTTTCTGTCTTGCTGCTTTCTCTTCTTCCGTCTCATACTGCCCGTCGCCAGTTCTTTCCACGCTCAGGGAATCCGCAAACTTAAGCAATTCCTTCCTGTCCACCTGATACCCCGCCACGATCTCCAGCACATATCCCTCCTCCTCATTAAATAAGAAGAGATCCTTGTTAGACAGATTCCTTTCCGCATCCCGGAATGTAATCAAATCCGCCTCCATGCCGCTTAACTTCGTATGCTCCACTTCATCAATATCGCTCAGCGTGATCTCATTGTTTATCCGCTCGATCTCCGCTGTAGTGTAGATCGGCATGATCGTGATCCATCCGCCGTCCTCCAGCGCATAATATTTCCCGTCGCCGTCCTCATCGTCCGCAAATCCCTTCGGAATATAAGCTGCTTTCACCTGATATTCCCCCGGTACCAGCTCATAATTCAGGGTAAACTCATAGGTGATATTGTTTCCCTCTTCCCTCACATTTTTCCTGAAATACGTTACCGCCGCATAAACTGCGGAAGGAATAATGATCACCAGCGCAAGCACTGCTGCCGCGGCACCCAGACCTCTGCGGAAACTCCCGGTTTTCCTTTTTCTTCCGTCCGTTTTTCTCTCTTTACGGGATGCCTCCCAGTCAGGATCTGTCACTTTGTTCATCTGTTTTATCTCTCCTCTCCGAATCTGTTCATATGCTTCTTTCAATCTGTCTTCCACAACCTGAGGAAGTCTTTCTTCCATATTTACCTTCATCTATATCCTCCATTCCAGTTTTTCCTGATCACCCGTCAGCCTATCTCTTCGCGTAACGTCTCCCGCCCTCGTTTCAGGCGGCTGACCACCGTGTTTTCCTTCATCTCCATGCAGGCCGCTATCTCTCTTGTTTTCATGCCATAGACATAATACAAGGTAAATATGCTGCGGTCCTGCTCCTTTAACGGTTCGATCAGTTCTCTGAATTCCCGTCCTCCTCCCGTCTGTCTGCTCTCGGGCTCCGGCATATCCTCCGTTGGAATACTCCGTCTTTGTCTCTGTAAAATATCCTTACAGTTATTGATCAGGATCCGTATCATCCATGTTTTAAAATAGCCGTTGTGCTGCAATGCTCCGATTTTTTCAAAACAGTTTAAAACCGTTTCCGCCATGGCATCCGCTATATCTTCCTGATCGCGCAAAAATCCTCTGGCAACTTTGTACATACTCTGTTTGTTCTCCTCCATCAGGGTGATAAAAGCTTCGGCATCACCCCGCTTCGCCCTTTTTACAAGAAGCTCCACCTGTTTTATCTCCTTTCGCCTGTATCAAGTTTCGGAATTCCTCATCTCTTTACTTATTAGACAGCGAAAAAGGGGAAAATATTGCATCCCTCATCCGGTTTTTCTTATCTTTTTTCGGCAGATAAAAAAAATTAGTTGATATATATGAGGAAAAAGGATAAAGTATAGGTTAATTGCAGTAAATTACTTAAGGCATTAGCCTGACGGCATTACGCACTAAATTTCTCCGACACGGAGATCAGAGCAGAATTACTGAGCGAAAAACAGGAAGATACCCTCATGATACATCTCATAAGACACGTGGAAGAAAGAAATACCGAAGCGACATTGGATATGACCACAGGGAGCCCCTACTCCCTGATGCTCCAGTTTGCCATGCCTGTCTTTTTGAGCCAGGTCTTTCAGCAGTTATACAATACGGCGGACGCTCTTATCGTGGGCAGATATCTGGGTACAAACGCTCTGGCCGCAGTCACTTCCTCGGGAAATCTGATTTTTCTGATGACCAGCTTTTTCATAGGACTTGCCGCAGGCGGCGGCGTGGTGATCTCCAGATACTTCGGCGCAAAAGACGAAGCCCGGGTGTCCCGGTCCATCCATACGCTGATGGCTGCCGGCATTGTCTGCGGTCTGCTTCTTACTGTCATCGGCGTGATCTTTACGCCCACATTCCTTCTCTGGATGCGGACGGATCCGGAAGTTATGCCCGAGGCCGTTTCCTACTTCCGTTATTATTTTCTCGGTGCCCTGCCGCTTGTGCTGTATAATGTCTGCTGCGGAATCATGAATGCCCTGGGAGACAGCAAACGTTCCTTATACTATCTTATTTTTTCTTCCATCACCAATGTTTTTCTGGATCTGCTTTTCATTGGTGCCTTCCACGGCGGCGTCTGGGCTGCCGCTGTGGCGACCGTCATCTCTCAGGCTGCAAGCGTCGTGCTCTGCATGATCCATCTGATGAAAAAGGGAACGATTTATACGGTAGAACTGAAAAAGATTCGTTTTCATAAGGAGATCCTGCTGGAGATCATCCGCTACGGTTTCCCCTCAGGTATTCAGAATTCGGTTATTGCCATTGCCAATGTGATCGTGCAGGTTCAGATCAATTCCTTTGGCCCCCTTGCTATGGCCGGATACGGTATCCATTGTAAAATCGAAGGATTTGCTTTTTTACCCATCACCAGCTTCAATATGGCGGCAACCACCTTTATCAGTCAGAATCTGGGAGCCGGTAAATATGACCGGGCAAAAAAAGGCGCCCGTTTCTCCATTCTCGCTGCCATGCTGACAGCGGAAGTGATCGGCGCCCTCTATTATATTTTCGCCCCCCTGTTTGTGGGCTTCTTTGACTCTGCAGCGGGGGTGATTCAGTATGGTGTAACCCAGGCACGCATTGTGTCCCTGTTTTATTTTCTGCTTGCCTTTTCCCACTCCGTCGCCGCAGTCTGTCGTGGCGCCGGAAAGGCTTTCGTGCCGATGATCGTCATGCTATCCGTCTGGTGCGTTCTGCGGATCAGCTATATTATCATTGTCATGCGGCTATTCAGAGAGATAAGGTATGTATTCTGGGCCTATCCGCTTACCTGGAGCATCAGCTCGGTGATCTACCTGCTCTACTATCTGTTTTCCGACTGGGTGCATGGGTTCGATGCCTGAAAATCCCGTCATTTCACAAACTTCTGTAGCAGAGCGATAAAGGTTCCCATATCAAGCGGTTTGCTCAGATGCGCATTCATGCCGTTCTTTAATGCCGCAGCCTTATCTTCTTCCAGCGCATTGGCTGTCATGGCGATGATCGGCAGATTTTTCACATCCTCCCTGGGCAGCTTGCGGATCGTTCTGGTGGCCTCATATCCATCCATGATCGGCATCTGCACATCCATCAGCACCGCATCGTAGTAGCCTTCCTCCGAATTTTCGACCATGGCCACCGCATCCGTCCCGTCGGGGGCCATCTCCACCACAAATCCTGCCTCTGTCAGTATCACTTCCGCGATTTCACGGTTCAATTCCACGTCGTCCACAAGCAGGATACGCCTGCCGCCAAAGTCGGCTAACGTCCAGGGCGCTGCTTCCCCGTCCTTTTTATCGGCCAGATGATTTGCTGACAGCAACGCCGCTTTGAGATCGGACATAAATAACGGTTTTGCACAGAACGCCGTGACACCGGCTTGTTTCGCCTCTTCCTCGATATCCGTCCAGTCGTAGGCAGTTAAAATGATAATGGGTACATCTCCCCTGACAGACTGCCTGATCCTTCTGGCCGTTTCCACACCGCTGAGTTCCGGCATCTGCCAGTCAATAATGTAAGTATGATACGGATCTCCTTCCTCGTCCGCAAGCTTCGCCCGGTATGCCGCCTCCCTTCCGGAAGTGGTCCATTCCGCCCGCATGCCGATCTGGCGCAACATCTTGCTCACGCTGTCACAGGTATTCAGATCATCATCCACCACAAGAGACCGCAACCCTTCCAGCTCCCTGATCTGCACACTGTTTTTTTCATTATCCTGCAGCTTTAAGGAAAGCTCCACCGTAAAGGTGCTTCCTTTTCCCAGCTCGCTTTCGACACTGATCTTACCGTTCATCATTTCCACAATATTTTTTGTGATGGCCATGCCCAGGCCTGTGCCCTGAATACCGCTCTGGGTTGCGGTAACTTCCCGTTCAAAGGGCTCAAAAACATGCTGTACAAACTTGGGGGACATGCCGATCCCGTTATCTTTGATAATAAAACTGTAATCCCCGTATCCGTGGCGGAACGTCGTCTTCTGGATGATCCGGAACGTGATCGTTCCTCCGGCCGGCGTGTATTTGACCGCATTGCTCATCAGGTTGATGAAGACCTGGTTCAGCTTCAGGGGATCCGCTATCACATCTTCATTGTTGACCTCAAACGTATCAATGAACAGTTCCAGCTGCTTCGCCTTCACCTGAGGCTGTATGATGTTGACAAGATTGTGCATCAGTTCCGAGATATTGCACTCCTGTTCCTTGATCTGTACCTTCCCGCTTTCGATCCGGCTCATATCCAGAATATCGTTGATCAGGCTTAACAGATGATTGCTGGAAGACAGCACTTTCTGCAGACAGTCACGAACCTGCTCTTTGTTGTCGATATGGCTGAACGCGATCGTCGCAAAACCGATAATGGCGTTCATCGGCGTACGGATGTCATGGGACATATTGGACAGGAACGTTGTCTTCGCCTGGTTGGCATGCTGTGCCTGCATCAGCGCATCCTGCAGAGCCTGCGTCTGTTCCTGCTTTTTCTCCACCTGCTCCGTAATCACCTGACGGATCAGCAGTACCTTGCTGGCTCTGCCCTCGTTTCTCTCCAAGCAGATAATATTGATGTGCTCCCATGCAGGAGCGCCGTCCCGCATCACATGGCTCTCAAAACGCAGATCATTCTGCCCCTCCAGGGAAGACACGATGGCGTCTCTGCTGATCTCCTCCGCAAATTTGTGGCGGGCATCCTCCTCGATCATACGGTTACAGAGCTGATCTGCCAGATCCCGGTAAGGGCCGCTTACCGCCAGACTGGGCGTTTCCGGCCTCGTTCCCGCCAGATACTGGTAGGTATTTTCCTCCAGATCGATCAGGCAGAACCGGGAAAACAGCGTATTGACACCGCCTATGATATATCCCATCTCCCGGTTTTCCTGCTGCAGCCCTTTTTTCTCCTGTCTGAGCCGGATGATCAGGATAACGATATAGGCGGCAAAAAGACCGATCAGCATAAATTCCAGCTGTACCCCAGTCACATTTTCGTCCTGAATCATCCCCTGTGTGACGGATTTCGGGAATGTCTGCACAAGAATAAAATCATTATCTTCCAGATAGGTCACGCAGATATTGTCGGTTTTGCTGTTCGATTCACAGATAAAGGTACCTTCCCCGCCGTTTTTAAAAATGTTCCGCACCTTCACCGCCGTATTTTCATCGATCACGTTCGTTCCAGTCAACATGTCGATGAGGTTCCCGCTAAGTACCTCTCCCGCCGAGCTTGCGATGATACTGCCGTCCGGTACGCACAGATACACGCCTGCCGGCTCCCCGAAATAAGTAACAGCAAGCATATCCTGCAGATACCGCTCCGCCATATAGGTTCCCCGCAGGACACCGATGATCTCTCCTTTATAATATACAGGGGTATAGAAACAGACCATGGTTTCATCAAAAAAATGGGAATCAAACAGGACAATACTGTCGCTCTCGCCTTTCATACCGCTCAAAAAGAAGGGACGCCAGCTTATATCACAGGTTCTCCCGTCCGTGGCATGATCGATCCCCTTTGCATCCGTAAACATCACCGCATCAAACAGAGAATTATCCTCTATTTCCTGTAACATTTCCTGCGTAATTTCCGGCTCGCTTAAACCCTCTCCCAGAAAGTAGGCATAGGTGTTGATCCTGCTCAGCGCATTATTTAACGTTTCGTCGATCTGCAGCTTTGTCTGGCGGGCAGAATCCGCCGCATATGTTTTATTCCTCTCCAGTATTCTGTCCCGATTTTGCCCGATGTACCAGTAAAAGATAAAAATTCCTGCTACGACCATAAAAATGATATAGGCAATCTCCTGTGTCAGTCTTCTTTTCTGCATATTACTCCTTACCACTTTCCGGATTTTCTTACGTCTCACTGTGATTCCCTGCCGGCAAAGCCGACGGGAAATGATACGTTGTGACTATCTCAAAAATAATCTCTGTGTTTTTCTGCTGTTTCAGCGATGACAGCGACGGCCCCGACCACAGCCGTGACCATATGAGGTCCTTTCCTCCGCAGTCACGCAGGAGCCATCGCAATAACCATCTGCATGATCATAGCCGCAATAGTACTCGTCATCATGAAGATGACGGCCTTCTTCCGTACAATCTTCCACAGTGCAAACCGGATAGCATGTGTCATCCACAGCCTGCCTGTGATGCCCGTGATGAGCCGAAACCGGCATGACAAAAAGAACCGATACCATTGCCGCAGCAGCCGCCGCAGTGAACAGTTTTCTGAAGCTCATGGCAATTACCTCCTTTCTCTCCACTATAAAACGAATTCTCGTTCTTTCCTTTCCATCATATCAAAAAATTGTTTCCATAGCAATCCGTGAAAAATTTATTATTTTACTCCATATTTCGAAATTCCGGGATGACGCGGCATAACAGGACATACTCTCCGTCCCCCCGCCAATCTGCTGCCAAAATCAGACAAAATTACAGATCTGTCTATTGAAACGCAAAGTTATTCGCGCTAAAATTTTATACCGCAATCAGAAGAATACATAAATAAGGAGTGATCAACATGGCTGCAAAACCAAAAAAGAACAGGGAAGACGGCGGAATGATGGTAAAAGTCGCCACCTTTATCGTGGATAGACGAAATCTGTTTTTTCTGCTGTTCGGTCTTGCCCTGATCTTTTCGATCGTATCGATGAACTGGGTAAAAGTGGAAAATTCCATGTCCGCTTATCTGCCGGATACCACCGAAACAAGACAGGGGCTTGACCGTATGGAAGAACAGTTTATCACCTACGGTACGGCAAAAGTGATGGTAACAAATATCCCCTGTTCCGAGGCGGAAGGAATAGCCGAAAAGATAGAAAATCTTCCCGCTGTCATTATGATGACCTTCGACAATAAAACGGAACATTACAATAACTTCTCCGCTCTGTATGATATTACCTTCGGCTATGAGGAGACGGACACGCGGGCGCTTGACGCCCTGGCCGAAGTGGAATCGCTTCTTACCGGCTATGACTATTATGTGTCCACCACCATGGGAGACGCCTCCGCCGAACAGATCGCTGGCGAAATGCAGATCATCAGTGTACTGGTGGCCATTGTCGTTGTCACCGTTCTGCTCTTAACCTCGGAAACCTGGGCGGAAGTACCGGTTTTACTCTTAACTTTCTGTGCCGCCGCCCTGATCACCAAAGGCACAAACTTCTTTATGGGCACAATATCTTTCGTCTCCAACTCCGTAACCATCGTACTGCAGCTTGCTCTTTCCATCGACTATGCCGTGATCTTCTGCAACCGCTACAAGGAAGAACACAAAACCCTTCCCACCAGAGAAGCGGACATTGTCGCCTTAAGCAAAGCGATCCCGGAGATCTCTTCCAGCTCCCTGACAACCGTGGGCGGCCTGATCGCCATGATGTTCATGCAGTTTGGCATCGGCAGCGATATGGCGTTATGTCTGATCCGCGCCATCCTGTTAAGCCTCCTCTCCGTATTTCTGCTGATGCCCGGACTGATCATACTCTTTGGCAAAGCCATGGATAAAACACACCACAAAAGCTTTATCCCGAAGATTCCCTTCGTGGGCAGATTTGCCCATGCCACGAAATATGTTATGCCGCCGTTATTTCTGATCCTGATCGTGGCCGCTTATCTCGTATCCTCGAAATGCCCCTATGTTTACGGATACAGCATGTTGGAAACACCGGTGCAAAGCGACGCCATGGTCGTCGATGAGATGATAACCGAAAGCTTCGGCGATACCAATATGGTGGCCCTGATCGTCCCCGCCGGCAATTATGAAAAGGAAAAAAAGCTGCTTACCGAACTGGATGCAAGGCCGGAGATCGACCATACCCTGGGCCTTGCCAACACGGAAGCCATGGGCGGCTATATGCTGACCGACAAACTGACCGCCAGGAACTTTTCGGAACTTCTGGAACTGGACTATGAGGTGGCCGAAGTGCTGTATATGGCCTATGCGGTCAACGATGAAAATTATGCAAAGATTATCAACGGCCTCTCTTCCTACAGCGTACCGCTTATCGATATGTTCATGTTTCTGTATGACGAGGTGGACGAGGGGTATGTCACACTGGAGGACGACATGATGGATACGCTGGAAGATGCCCACACCCAGATGCAGATCGCGTTGGATCAGCTGCAGGGAGAACAATACAGCCGTATGTTGATCTATCTGAACCTGCCGGAAGAAGGGGCGGAAACCTTCGCCTTTCTCGATGAGATGCATGAGATCGCTGGCAGATATTATGACGGAACCGTCTTAATTCCCGGCGAAGCTACCAGCCAGTACGATCTCTGCAAGACCTTCCAGAAGGATAACACGGTGGTCAACGTTGTCTCCATTCTGGCTGTTTTAGTGGTGCTCTTATTTACTTTCATGTCCGCAGGTATGCCGGTACTGCTCATTATGGTCATTCAGGGCGTTATCTGGATCAATTTCTCCGTTCCTGCCCTCCAGCACAAGAATGTATTTTTTATGAGCTACCTGATCGTAAGTTCTATCCAGATGGGCGCCAACATCGACTATGCCATCGTGATCTCCGGACGATTTATGGAGTTGAAAGACAAAATGTCCAAAAAAGAAGCTATTATAGAGACGATGAACTTTGCCTTTCCGACCATCGTCACTTCCGGCTCCATGCTGGCCCTGGCCGGTATCCTGATAGGACAGATGTCCTCGGACGGCGCCATCTGCGGCATCGGTCAGTGCCTCGGCCGGGGTACCATTATGTCCATCCTGATCGTCATGTTTGTATTGCCGCAGATTCTGCTACTGGGAGAAAAGGTCATCGAAAAAACTTCCTTTGCCGTCTCCATCCCGCTGAAGTTCGAAAAAAATTCCGGTCTGATGCGGGTAGACGGCCTGGTACAGGGGCAGATAAACGGTTCTGTCATCGGGGAGATGCACGGTTTCATCCGAGGGGATGCCAGTCTCTTTGTCAATATGGGAAAAGTGGAACCCCGCCCGGATGACGGCAGCGATTTAAGCAGCATTTTGTTAACAGAAAAGGAGGCGGAACATGAAAACAAATAAACTGTTCCACAAGTGGATATCTTTTTGCCTGGCAGTGACACTCACCAGCAGTCTGTTTCCCGCCCGGAATGTATTGGCTGAAGAAACGACAGCAGAAACGCCGCAGGAAAGTATCTCCCAGGATCAGGAGATCCTGTGGGAAACAATACAGATCGATTCCACCGAAGACTTTCTTTCTTTTGCGGAAAGCTGTTCTCTGGATTCCTGGTCCGCCAATAAACAGGTACTGTTAAATACGGATATTTCCCTATCCGATACCGATTTTGAGTCTGTTCCGATCTTCACCGGTATTTTTGACGGCGGGAATCATACGATCTCCGGTTACCGATATACCAGAGACGGCTATGTGGCTGGTCTGTTCCGCTATGTCGGAAAAGACGCCCTCATCAAAAATCTCCATGTAACCGGCGAACTCTCCGCTTCCGGCGAAAAGGAATGCATCGGCGGACTTGCGGGCGTCAATTACGGAACCCTCCAAAACTGCAGTTTTGAAGGAACCGTAAACGGAAAGACAACGGTGGGCGGCCTCGTCGGCGTCAACGAAGGCACCGGCGCCATACAGAACTGTCATGTGGCCGGACATATCACGGGATATTATTCCACCGGCGGCATTGCGGGGACAAATCACGGCTCCCTGTTTCGCTGCATCAACCGCGCCGGTATCAACAACGACAGCGACTGGGTGGAAACGGACGATGAAATGGGGACCGGGATCCTGTTCAGCATCCAGACAGGAGAATCCGGGACAGAGCTGTTCAGCGGCGTGGATGCCGGAGGGATCGCCGGGTATTCGGACGGTATTCTGACCGGATGCAAAAATTACGGCACCATAGGATACGAACACACCGGCTACAATATCGGCGGCATCGCCGGCAGACAGTGCGGGATCCTGTCACTGTGTGAAAATCAGGGAACCGTATACGGCAGAAAGGATATCGGCGGTATCGTGGGACAGATGGAACCCTATATCGAGGTAAACGAAGCGGAATCTCTCAGAAACGCCGTCAACAAACTGCACGATCTGATCGCAAAAACCATAGACGATATGGAGGCCGGAAAAAACGCCGCCAGACGCGATCTCGACAACCTGGCGGCTTACAGTGACGGCGCGGCGGATGCCGGCGGCGCCCTTGCGGACCAGATGGCCGCTTTTATCGACAGCAATATGGATCAGACACAGGCCGTGGCGGACCGTCTGCACAATGGATTGGAAATGCTCACGCCCGTACTTGACACGGTTCATACCGCTCAGGACAGCATCTCAAAGGCCGCCGAATCCCTGGGATCCATCGGCAATGAATTGAAACATATCGGCAGCCCGGAGAACGCAGAGAGGCTGAAGAGCGCTGTAACCAGACAGCAGGAAGCAGCAGAAAAAGCAAATGCCGTCATACAGGAAATTTCGGACAGTGCAGACATCACTGCCGAACAGCTTGACAGGCTGGAACTATCCCTCGCGGAAATGTCGGACGCCACTTACGCCCTTTTGAACGAATTAAATGAAATATTGGGACAGCAGGCCGGCGATTCCCTGCAGAACGCCGGCGATGACATATCAACCGCCACAAAGCATCTGCAGGACAGCGCCGACTCTTTAAAAGCAGCAGCCCGCGACGCAAAAAGCATTGCAGATTACGCCAGGAGCCAGTCGGATATCCGCTTTTCCAAACTGGGAAACGAATTCAGCGAAAACCGTGAAAGCCTGCGTACACAGTTAAAAAAGATGTCCGAAAGTCTGAGAACTCTGAATAGCGACGCCTCAGACTATTCCGATATCGTCAATAACGACCTCAGAGCTGTCAACGATCAGGTCAACATCGTATTCCAGCTTCTGGCGGACAGTCTGACAAATTATGAAGAGCTGAACATGGAAGAACTTTATGAGGATGTGGAGATTGAAGATGTCTCAAACATTACCGCCGGGAAAACGGATAACTGCATCAACCGGGGAATCATCCGGGGCGACATCAACGTGGGCGGCATCGCAGGCGCAATGTCCATCGATGAGGAGGATCCTGAGGACAACGCTGCCGGAAACATGAACTATCAGATCGGAAGAAAATATTTTACCCGCTGCGTGATCACAAACTGTGTCAATGACGGCTATATTACGGCCAAAAAGGACGGCGTCGGCGGCATTGCAGGCTATATGAAACATGGCGTCATTCTCGATTCGGAGGGCTATGGAAGTGTGGAAAGCATGGAAGGAGACTTTGCGGGCGGCATATGCGGTGAATCCCTGACTGTCATCCGACATTGTTTTGCACTCTGTTCTGTCTCCGGAAACAAAAACGTTGGCGGCATCGCCGGTTATGGTGACACCCTCAAAGACTGTTACGCCATGGCGGACTGCAGCGCAAAGGCAGGCAGAAAGGGCGCCATCGCCGGACAGATCGTCCGTTACGATACCAGAAGGAATGAGGAGGAAACCAAAGTAAGCGGCAACTACTATGTGAGTGATGAACTCTGCGGCATCGACAATGTCAGTTATGCAGGCATGGCGGAACCTGTCTCTTACGAAGCACTGCTGGCCACACCGCAGCTGCCCTCAGCCTTTCGTCATCTCAGGGTTATTTTCAGAATAGAGGATACTTATCTGGGCGAACAGGAAGTGGCTTTCGGGGAAAGCCTCTCTGCCCTGCAATATCCGGAGATTCCCGAAAAGGAGGGGTATTACGGCGTCTGGCCGGACTGTTCGGATAAAACCATGTCCGGCAATCTGTTCATCACCGGCGAATACAAAGAGAATGTCACTGTGGTACAGAGTGACGAAACCCATGAGTCACAGGAAGGGGGGCGCAGGCCCTATGCCCTTGTGGAACAGCGTTTTACGGAAGACACCGAATTAAATGTAACCATAGGAGACATTTCCCCGCCACAGGAAGCCGCCGGCAAAGAAAACATCATCTATGATATCTCCCTCGAACATACGGGGGACGCCGATACGGATTGCTTCGCCGTCAGGCTCTTTAATCCCTATGGCAAAAATGCGGAAGTCTGGTGTTACCTGGATGGTGAATGGAAAAAAGTCGAAAGTAAAACCAGAGGACAGTATCTACAGGTCGATATGAGCGGGACAAAACAGACTTTCTGCGTGGCAAAACAGACCGCCGGCATCGGCATCCTTGCAGGCGGCATTGCAGGGTTTGCCCTTCTTGCGATCCTGTTCATCCTGTTGATCAAAAAAATAAAAACAGCACATGCCTGAAAAAGATTTGCCTTTTCCTGACACTTCTGCTAGAATCGTTACTGTCCGGAGACGGGATCACGCAGCAAAAACCGTTCCGGACAGACAGAAAAATCATTTTCTGCATATACTGACTGTGAAACCAACACACGGCAATTTAAGTCAGCTCAGAGGATATGCCCTGATCGCAGATGAGAAACCGTCCCGCGACTTTCTCATCGCATGTCATCGCTTTCATCTGCCCTGACGTGGAGGATTACTATGGCAATTACCGATTACTCAGCCGCATTAAAAAAAGGAAAGCGAAACTACCAGTTAGCGCTCGCAAAGGGAGCCTATCCCTATCTGCCTGCGTTAGACGACATTTTGTCCTACACGGAGGTTACCGCCTCCGTCAATCTGGGTCTGATGGATATTCCCCTGTCCAAAATCGTCGGCACAAAAACCTCCGGCAGAACCAATGCCTTCGCCGGTAACTTTATGCCTCTGCTGCCGGAAAAATCCGAATTTGCGGCCAAATGGGCAGCTCTTTACAATCATCAGATCGACGACGGCATTCGTGATCCCATCGTCGTCTTCGAGTTTATGCACCGGTTTTATGTACAGGAAGGCAATAAGCGCGTCAGCGTTATGAAATCTCTGGATGCCTACAGCATCCCCGGCACGGTGACAAGGATCATTCCCAAAAAAACGGAAGACAAAGAGGTCTGTCTCTACTATGAATTTATGGATTTCTACCAGGTGTCGGAATCCTATGACGTCTGGTTTTCCAAAGAGGGAAGCTACAAAAAACTGCTCAAACTGATGGGGAAAAATCCAGGAGAACTCTGGACGCCGGAAGAACGAAACGCCTTCCATTCAGCCTGCGAGAAATTCGGCAGAGCATACCTGGCCGCTTTTTCGGAAAAAATAAAGCTGTCCGCATCCGACGCCCTCCTCCTGTACCTGGATGTATACGGCTACGACAAACTCAAGGCGCAGACGCAGACCGAACTGCGGGATGCTCTGATCAAAGCCCAGAAGGAACTGCAGCTTGCAGAAAAAGGCAGCCAGGTGACGCTTGTAAAAGATCCCGAACAGGCAAAGCCTTCCCTGCTCGGAAAGATCCTTCCGACAAACCCTGCGCCCGAAGATTTAAAGATCGCTTTCCTATACTACAAGACGCCGGAGACTTCCAGCTGGGCCTATGCCCATGAACTGGGGCGGCTCCATTTGGAACAGGCCTTCGACGGGAAAGTGAAGACAATCGCTATCGACCAGGTAGGCACCGACGATCAGATCAAGGATGCCGTTGATAACGCCGTAGCCGCCGGGTGCAACGTGATCTTCGCCACCGCGGTTCAGATGGTAAACCAGTGCGTGCGCTCCGCCATCCAGTATCCGAAAGTAAAGTTTTTTAACTGTTCCGTGAAAATGCCCTATTCTTCCGTGCATACCTACTATGCCAGAATGTACGAGGCAAAGTTCCTGATCGGAGCCATCGCCGCCGCTGTATCTCACACAGACAAACTGGGCTATGTGGCGGACTACCCGATCTACGGTTCCCTGGCAAACATCAACGCTTTTGCGCTGGGCGCCCGGATGATCAACCCTTATGTGGAAGTGTATCTGGAATGGTCGAAATTGAAAACCCTGGACGGCAAAGAAAAACTCCGTCAGGACGGTTTGCTGTTCATGTCCGACGACGACATGATCACGCCCAATCACCCCACCAGAGAATACGGATTATATTTAAAGAATGAAGAGGGCGAGCTGGAAAACCTGGCCACGCCGATCTGGCACTGGGGTAAATTTTATGAGCGCATCGTCACAAATATCTGCAGCGGCAGAAGCGAGGCGAACGCTTCCAAAAAGGAGACCGCCATCAACTACTGGTGGGGGATGTCCGCAGATGTGATCGATGTGATCTGTTCAAAAAAAATGCCCCACGGCACCCACAGATTGATCAACTTCTTAAAAAGTTCCATCTGTGCAGGCAGCTTTAAACCCTTTGACGGCCTGATCTACTCTCAGGACGGCATTATCCGCTGTAAAGAGGGGCAGTCCCTGCAGCCTGAAGATATTATCACGATGAACTGGCTTGCGGAAAATGTTGTGGGACGGATCCCCGCATTTGAAGAACTTACGCAGGAGGCACAGCTGCTCTCCAATATTCAAGGGGTATGCAAAGAAGAGAATGAAACAGACAGGTAAAGACAAAGACGTTTTAAAAATTATGGTGTTTGCGGATCAGAAATCCAAACTGCTCTACGACTATTATGATCCTGAACGGATGAAAGACATCGATCTCATTATTTCCTGCGGCGATCTGCCGCAGGAATATCTGAGTTTTTTTGTGACGCTCTGCAATGTTCCGCTCCTCTATGTAAGGGGTAACCATGACAAAAGTTATGACGCCAACCCCCCCGAAGGATGCACCTGCATTGAGGATGATATCTATGTCTATAAAGGAATCCGTATCCTGGGATTAGGGGGCTCCATGCAGTATATCCCGGGCGCTCCCGGCCAGTACACGGAATGGCAGATGCGGTATCGGATCAGGAAACTGGGCTTCAAATTATGGCGGCACAAAGGATTTGATATTCTTGTCACCCATGCCCCCGCCTATCAGGTCAATGATCTGCCGGATCTCCCGCACAGAGGTTTTGCCGCTTTTCTCCCTCTCCTGGACAAGTATCGGCCCAAGTTCTTTCTCCATGGCCATGTCCACGCCAACTATGCCAGAGGGTTTAAGCGGACGGACACCTATGGGGAAACTACGGTGGTCAATGCCTACGAGTTTTATGTGGTGGAGTATCCGTTAAAGGATCATTGACCGGGATCGATCAGCACCGTCATGATCGCGTCCTGCTCCACTGTCACAGGCGGCACTTCTCCCCGCATGCGAAGATACACGGGCATCCTTTCTGCCGTCCGGTTCATCAGTACCACTGCCACTTGCCCGTCCGGCCTGAGAAAAGCCGTCACATCCACAAAATTATCCACATGGTTTGGCCCGCCCTTTTCATTTAACAGAATGCACCAGTCTATAAAAGCGCAGGCACCATGGTTTAAATCCCCTGTGATGTCGTGTCCGTACATCCTGGCGTCCGCCAATTGGTCTTTTGCAGCAAATTTGCTGTATTCTACACATCCTTCCGAAAACAGCAGCTTTTTTTCGGAAATTTTTCGTGCGCCATCTGCAGCGCCTCAAAATGATCCCCCGAATACCAGTGGAATGCCATACCGGTGATCATCCGGTCCGTGTCCGCATCAATGGTCTCCAAAGCTCTTTCAAGCAGTCTTTCCTTATTGTGATCCCAGATAAAAATTTCCAGATCCGTCAGCCCATGAGCGCACAGTGCCGGGTACAGATAGTCCCTTAAAAACTCTTTTTCCTCTCCTGCGGAATAAACGCAGGAGTCCCAGATCTGTACGGCGGCAGGTTCATTCTGAATACTGATCCTTTTGACAGTCACCCCCTTTTTTCTGTAACCTTCCAGAAAACGGCAGAGATATTCCGCCCACATCCCTCTGTATTCCTCTTTCAGTCTGCCGCCGTGGTTTTTATCTTTGTTTGTCTTCATGAATGCCGGCGGACTCCAGGGGCTCAACATCACCTGGATCGGGGATGCGGAAACCTTTTTCGCATTTTCCCAGAAGGGTAGGATATACCGTTCATCCCGTTCAAGGGAAAAACTCAATCTGTCCCGGAATCTTCTGATGTATTCCGATTATTCTTACAGCGAGATAGCCTCTTACCCTGCTTTGCATCCCAAAGCCATCTCGGGAAACAATTTAAAAGCGCTGTGGGCATGACCTTGCGGGAATACAGAGAAGCTTACAGCCGAAGCGGCAAATGCGCCCGCGGGCAGCTATATCATCAGTGAAAACCCGCTGGACATCTGCGGAGAAAGCCATGTATTCCCTCATTGTACAGCAAGCGTGGAAACCAGGGGAGAATCCGTCTTTGCCGCACGCAATACGATAGACGGACTGCTGGTCACATCAGGACACAGCTTTTTCCCTTATACATCCTGTGGGGAAGGAGAAGATCCGGGCGCACATATCGATATCTTTTTCGGCCGCAAAATTCTGGCGGAAGAAGTGCAGATCTTCCTGCGCTCCGACTTTCCCCATGATAACTACTGGCAGAAGGGGCGGCTCGCCTTCAGCGACGGGACTGCGCTTCCCGTCACACTGCAAAAAACAGGCCTGTGCCAGTCCGTAATGCTGCCAAAGCCCATTGAAACAGAATGGGTACGCCTGTCCGACCTGAAAAAAGATGACGCCGATCCATCCCCTTTTCCGACGCCTCAAACATACATGGCGTTAAGATTTCTTCCATATTATCGGCATCCCAGTTTGTTACAAGCATATTATAATTCACGAAACTAAGCCCATACAGGTACTTTTTTGTCAGTTCCCTGCATTCTTCCGGCAAGGGCTTTACCCTGTAATACTCCCGCAGATTTCCATGAGTGATCGTTTCTGTAATGGTACAAAATATCGTCGAAGACGAGCTCCACGACATTCTGAGATAGATCATTCGGTCTCTTTATCTTCCCTCTTCTTTTTCCTCATCACATACACATATGCCACCACGGAAAATATCACCAGCACTACCGCTAACAGCTGAGAAACCGGAATCTGCGTCCCCGGCAGATGAAGCTGATCTGTCCGGAAGCCTTCGATCCAACTGCGTCCGAGCCCATATCCGCCCAGATAGACAAGACCGATCTCCCCCTCAAACTGTTTATATTTCCAGATCACAAGCATCGCTGCAACAACCATGAGATTCCAGAGACATTCATACAAAAAGGTGGGATGCACCTGAATCGCTCCCTCCGACGCGTGAGCAGCAATCAGCTCTGTGATCTCGTGAGGCCGCACTGCCGCCTCGGGAAGTCTCATGGCAAACAGGCTGTCCGTATATTCCCCGAAAGCCTCCCTGTTAAAAAAATTCCCCCAGCGCCCGATTGCCTGCCCTAATGCCAGTCCCGGCACACAGATATCGATCATCGTAAAATAATTGAGTTTCTTTTTCCTGCAAAAAATAAACAATGTCAGAAAGGCCGCGATCACGCCGCCGTATATTGCGAGACCACCCTTTCTCAGATTAAAGATACCGGCCAGATCATTTTTATAGTAATCCCAGGCAAAGACTACATAGTAGATCCTTGCGCCGATTAACCCGAAAATAATGCCATACAGAAAAAAATCCCAGATCCGTTCCGGATCATAGCCATACCTTTTTGACACACGCAGCGCCAGAAAAAGCCCTGCTCCCATGCCAACGGCGATGACAACGCCGTATAACGCTATTGTAAAGCCGAAGATCGTAAAATTTTTCGGCACATTATCCAGATATATTCCCAGATGCGGGAACTCTATTGCTGTCTCAATCATATCTGTTCCTTTCTCAGCCGCTGTGATGCTATCTGATACTGCGCGGCATCATTATGCTTGATCATCATCATGCTCGAAAATCCTTCGGCTCCGCCGAAGACGCCGCTTTGCGGCTCTCCGATTTTCCCGCTGTACGCTCGGGTGAAATCAAATATCCGCTTTGCGGCCGCCTGATTTCCTTCCCCGCTACACATTAAACCGGAACACTATAAACCGTAATTTCATCATGTCTATACAGTTCCGTCCTTTCACATTATGTTGAATTTCTTCTACTTTACCAGTTCAATATATACCATAAAATCCAGATTGCGTCAAGGGGTTAGGGGTGACGGTAGGGGTTCAAAGCCTGTTTAGAAAACCTTGTAAATAGCAGGCGGCGAACCCCTATATAATTATCTATTCTCTAATTAGAGTTAAGCGTACTAAAACAAAAAGGATATGGAAAAAGGAAATGGAGGGATTGCAGACATGGGGAACATGGAACATACGCCTGTTGTAAAGGAAGTAACAAAACGCCATATGGGAAAGGTGCATGGGAACGCAAAGCGGAATGAAGAAATGGTTATGAACTATCTGAAACTGCTTGCAAGCGGTATTGTAAAAAAACGCCTGTCACCTGATGAAGCCCATATAATAAGGGAACGAAAGAAACGTCTGGAAAACTGTAACCGATTCTGGTCTATGGAAACTTATGAAGCCAGTCATGTAAGAGTGTTACTGCGAACCTTTTTATGTAAGGATAAATTTTGCAGTAATTGTAATCAGGTGAAGAAAATGTTACTGCAAAACCGTTTCCTGCCCTATATGGAACAATATAAGGATTCTCTGTATCATATGGTGCTGACCGTTCCAGACTGTAACGGCGAGGAATTGAGAGAAACTATTCAGCATATGGCTTACTGCTTTAAAACTCTGGTAACGTATCTAAACGGCAACAAAAAAGTGAAGGGAGTAGACCTGTCACAATATGGCTTTCAAGGCTGTATCCGTTCCTTAGAAGTCACATACAGAGAAGATGTCTACCACCCTCACTTTCATGTAGCCGTTGTTTTGGGGAACAACGGTATTGGGGAGAAGCATATTGCCAATCAATTTTCTGGTACTGGAAACCGCCTGTTTTCTGATTTTGAGTCCATGATTCAGAGAATATGGTGGCTCTTAGTCAATGGGAAGCGGCTTACCTCTGATAATATCTTAGGTGCTGACAATTCTCCCCAGCGGTATAGCTGTATCGTGGATAAATTTCAGCCAGAGGACTACAAGAAACTGTTTGGATATATGACAAAGATGTATTCCGAGGATAACAGCCTTATGCGGTACGATAACTTCAAAACCTTATATTATGCCCTCTCACATATCCGCCAGATACAAGGCTATGGCGTATTCTATAATGTAAAGGAACTGAACACAGAAGCATATACCGAACAGGAGTACCAGACGTTGGAAAGCTATCTTGTCTGTAAGGAAAAGCCCGTCTGCTCCTATGAGCCGTTAAGCCGCCTATCTGGCGATGAAAGGTATATCGTGCTGAAAACAAAGCACCGAAAATAAAATTTATTTTAAACTTGAGGTTTTATTTTAAATGAGATTTATGGGCGAAAATGGTTTTAAACTTATTTTATAGCAATCATCAAAAAACCTAACAATAATCAGAAGCGGCGAACCAATGGGAGCAGTCCAGAGGAGAAACACAAGAGAGGGCTTTCTGAATGGCATCCGGGAGGAGGTCCAAACTGCGGATTTTCCAGCAGCGCAGGATGGCTTTCATCTTGGACCACATTTTCTCAATTGGATTGAGATCGGGGCTATAGGGCGGAAGGTACAGCACCTTCATACCCTTTGCCTCCAGAATTTCCCGGACGGCCTTTACATGGTGAGAACGCATATTGTCCATCACTACGATGTCACCCGGCCGAAGGGTCGGAAGTAAAGTCTCTTTCAAATACTGGACAAAACGTTCTCCAGTTGTTCCGCCCTGGTAAGTTGTAAATGCTTTCTCCCCATCCAGGCGAATGGAAGAAAGAACGGTCGTTGTCTGCGGCGTATTCAAGGGGGCATGGTCCACTGCTCTTTGGGATGAGTGCGCCCGTCCATAAAGACGGGTCAAATTTGTATTCACTCCGCTTTCGTCCAGAAATACCAAGTGTTCCGCCATCTCAGGTTTTATGGTTTCCTTCCATTCTCTGCGCTTTTCCCGCACATCGAACACGGTCACGCTCACTTGCGTAGAGTGATTTCTTTTTCAGCGTATAGCCCATGGCGGCTATTGCCCGTTCCACTGTTGAATAGCTGGCAGAAAGATGTAGCTTCTCCCGTATCTCTTCTATTGTGATGTCCGGGCTCTCATCCATACAGTGCTGGATATTTGCTTTGTCCTCCGCTGTCAGGACCGGTTTCCGGCCTCGCTGGCTGGTCCGCAGAGCAACGCTGCCGGTTTTCCGCTTCTGTTCCGCCAGCCGGTACACCGTCCATTTACTTACCGAGTACGCCTTTGCGATCCCTTTCGCATCATGGGTTGCTTCATATCCTTGTACCAGTAATTCTCGTGCTTCGTTGTGCAGCATAGTATCATCTCCTGATTCTGTTATACCACCTCTGTCAACCCTTGGCGATTTTTTTGATGGTTGCTATAAAGTAGACTGGAAACACTGTTTTCGTTCAGATGGATTGATAGGAGTTGAGTTTAAAATAATTTTGCAGACAAGGGGTTGTATAGTGGAACGATATATCACAGATACGATTTACGCTCATACTGTTACGGAAAAGACGGCAGAAATTGAATTAAGGGAAAAACAGCTTTATACAAGGCTGTCTGCTCTTATCTCTGGTGAGGAATACCTACAGATTGAAGAAGAATTAAACCGTTTCTATAATGAGCTGGAAAAAGAGGGATTTTATAAGGGATTCAGCGAGGGAATACGGTTTATGCTGAAATGCTTATAACGGTATCAGTCACAAGGTTAAAGATTTTAGGCGGTTTGTAAGCGGAATGCGGAATAAAGCGATATGTGAATCGCTGTAAGAAATCTACCTTGTAAGCGATTGAGGAATGACATTTTAGCTATATGGATTTTCTATCAGCCTTGTAGGACGGAAATAGGATTTTTACAAGGCTTGTAAGCGGCTAAGTTACTTTTCGGCGATAGGGAACAGCCTTAAAATTGCGTTCTAAGGCTCATTCGGCGGTAGGTGGAGTTATTCTCAGTCAAGCGGTTAAAATGCGTTAGCGGTGATTTCTGGTCATTTAAAATGGGGAAGATTCTCTGTGAAAGGGTATCTTCCCCATCACTGTATCATTCAGAAATTTTCGTCCAGATAGCCAAACATGAGTTTTACCATATTGATTGCCAGGGCTTTTTGTTCCTCTGTCCTGCCGTTCATCAGTTGACACCATAGCCGATACTGCCCGTCACTGTCAGAAACGACGGAATCAGACAGCAGATAATCTATGGTAACGCCTAAGCGGTTGGCAACTGCTGCCAGATTCTCTAATGTTAAGCTGCGTTCCCCACGCTCTATCTGCCCGATATAGGCGGTTGAAAGGTTTACATCCTCTGCCAGTCTTTCCTGTGTCAGATTCAGCTTTAGCCGTTCCTCACGAATACGCTTTCCTAATGCCTGTTGCTTCATGCGGTTTTCCTCCAATGCAAATAGTATATGTAAATGATACTAATTGCTTATGTGTTAGATAATCCGCACGTTGCGTTATTTACATGTGCTGTCAGTTGCTTTTTGCTGTGCTATGTGCTAAGATGGTGCTATGTAGGAGGCATGGCATTATGAAAGTGATATTGAGCAGAAAAGGCATGGATAGTAAATCAGGGGGTATGGCAAACCCTATTTTACCAGATGGTACGCTGTTATCTCTCCCAATCCCAGATAACACGGTAGGAACGGCGTACAAGGATTTGTTTTATAAAGGACAGCGTTTAGAGGAAATCATCAGTCAGCTACGCCCTAAATTTGATTTTGGCAAAAATCCGACCTGTCACCTTGACCCCGACATATATAAGGATATAGAGGGCAGAACGGCAACAAATGAATGGAAACCCGCATTCGGACAGCATGGCGTATCTGCCGTACATCTGGATAAATTGGGCATAGGCGTGGGAGATATATTTCTATTCTACGGAATGTTTCAAAAAACAATGGTTCAACCTGATAAAACACTGTGTTTTGACCGTAACGCTCCTATTGTCCATATCATCTACGGCTATATGAAAGTTGGAGAAGTATTGAGGGAGAAACAGGAAATTGAGCGTTATTCCTGGCACCCACATAGCATAAACCCAGACCGCCCGAATAACCGTTTATATCTGCCCGATACATACGGCACATTCCAGTATGATGATTCACTGGTACTTACAAAGAGGGGTCAGGACAATCGGCGGCTATGGGCTTTGCCTGCGTTCTTTGGTAACGGTGACATATCTATTTCATGGCAAGGCGATAACCGCCCTACACTAAAGGACGGATATGCAGAATTAAATTCTGCTTGCAGAGGACAGGAATTTGTTGTAAGTGCTTCTACCCCGAAACAAGAACGGAATTTATGTGAATGGGTGGACAGATTGATACAGAACAGTATGCCAAAAACTCTATGATATGGAATGGAAATCACGCACTAAACGCAAAGGAAGCAACACAATATGGAAAAGAAATATCCTTTTGAAACTATGACTGTTGAAGAAATGGCAGACGCTATGGATAAGGCTCTGGAAGATGTAGCAGAAATAATTGATAGAACAGGACGTTGAATATGGCTATTTTGAAGATGATTAAAATCGGGGTGATGAACTATGAAAATAACGATTGAACAGGTGAAGGAGTTCGCATGGCAGCAGATGGACGCTATGTGGCATGACAATTCTGGAACTGCTACAGCTGATATGGTGAAGTTTACCCATAAGGGTTATTACATAGTTAATCCGTGGATGGACGAAAAAACGCAAAAAGCGGTAGACCCCTATAAATACTATGGGGAACGCAGAACGGAACAGTTTATTGATGAAGCTATCAGAACTATCAAGCGGAATAGGGAAATTGAAGAGAAACACAAAAATAGGAGATAATCTTATGAAGCGAAGATTTATCACAGTAACCTTGATAGCAACAGCACTTCTCTCAGGCTGTGGAAACAATCAGGTAACGACACCTATAGAAAGTCAGGTAACAGAAGCACCTGCCACAAAAAATAGTGAGCTAACTGTATCTGATAACTGGTGGAAAAACAAGTTGTATAAAGAGCCAACGGCAGGCATGTACTTCTGGATAAAAGAGATAGAAAACAGTCTTTTTATGGTGGTAAGCGGCATCCCCAATGACGATTTGTCTATGGAGTTATGTATTGGAATAATACCAAATACTACTGATAATTATACCATCTATGATGATAACCACGTTCAGTTTCAGGTAGAGTCAGATACTAACACAATACTATTGTATAACCCAGATGATGACCAGTGTGTTATTTATACGGATTCTAAATACGGTGGTTCTCCTATAGTTTCGGGAGTGTATGACCAAGTTTTACAGCATGAGACAGAACAGGAAATAGAACAAAACACAGAACAACCAGAGGTCACACAGGAAGAACAGCCCCAAGCTACACAAGAGCCTGAATTATCTGCCACCCCATCAGAAGATAAACAGCCTGATGATTTCTATACGGACGGTGATTACACCACCTATGGCAGATACCAGTGCTTTGAAACAGACACTTTTGTATTTGCAGAAACCCAGAACGGTTCACTGGTACTGTACTTTGAGCCAGAAGCAGAAACCTTTGTTTTCGACAGGAACGGCGCAGATACCGGATGGGAATTTATCAACAGGGAATTTGAGGACAGAGTATATACATCTGCCATTATTCAAGATAATGAACTAATCATCACTTCTACAGAATCTTGGAGATATGACGGCACATATATCCAACTGCCCGATGTATATACTGATGGAGAGGGGGAATAAAAATGTCTGCCAGTCTGGAAATGGTCAATCATTTTAATTATATGGACAGAAACGGACAAATTTTCTGTAAGCGACAGGATAAAGTGCGGAAAGTGGCTCCAGAATATAAAGGTTGTGACGACTGCCCCTATCTTTTCGGCTCTTTACAGGGAATGGGCGTTGAATGTATGTGGGAAGATATAGTGCCTCCCCCTGCTCCTTGTGGATATTATGTGCATGACCCAAAAGAAGAGTTTACACGGGTATCCAGTCTGCTTGACGAGGGAATTTTGAAAAAAGGGTAACATAATAGCCATAGAAACCATAACAGTTTCTATGGCTATGCTTTATTTACAGAATTTCTGATTTAGTAATATCAAAATTTACAAGAGCATTGGAAACACGAATATACCGCTTGTCAAAGTCTTCAATCATATAGAACTCCTTTGAGGAATCATTCTTATAAGGTTTCAGCACTCCCAACTGGAACAATTCTGAATAATATGCAAGCTCACTTGGTGGGAATAAGAAAGTTCCAGCAGGAGGAAGAGATTCTACAGGAGGTTTAAAAATCTGCATGTAAAAATACTCACAGTCCAGTAAATAATCCGTATCCTCTACATAACCAATTTTAACGCCGTCACATTTTCTTCTGATTTCACAGAACAAGCTTACATTCTGTTCAGGGCTTGAAAGCAGAGATAGATACTTACATTTTTTGAGTGCAGACCTGACTGCACCCAGAAATTGTTGCGCCTTCTGCCCCAGAACCGCTTGTTTCTTTAAGATATCCGATATACATTTAGCTTCCAGCAATAAGTTGTCCCCTTCACGGTATCCTCCAAAAATCACTTCCGCACCCGTGTTTACATCCATACATGAGCCGCTAAACTTAATCTTATTTTCAACCTTTTCTTGACACATAAATTGCCCTCCTTTTGATTTTGCGTTTGTCTTGATTCAGCCACTCAAAAAACTTGTCTTTTGGCACAACCATACGTTTGTTGAGATAAATCGTAGGGAAATCACTGGAATTCATAAGTTCATACGTTTTCCCTTTAGAAATCCCCAAAACCGACTGAACATGTTTTGCCTGCATAATGATTGGTAAATCTTCTTCAGAACAGTAGTTAATCATATAGTTCTCCTTTTTTATTATTTCCAATTCTTGTTTGAATCGTGTTTCTATTGACAGCATAGCACACAAGCAATTCTCTGTCAAGCCTTTTCTGTTCATTATTTCTTAATCAAGAAAAAATCTACTATTCTATTTACTTTTTGAATAAAAAGGAGTATAATAACAATATCATCGGAAAGGAGATACAAATAATATGGGAAAAACTTCTAAAGAAGATTTAGCAAACATAGTAGGGCAACGGTTAAAAGAACTCCGCAAGGCAAAAACAGATTTAGGGCAAAAAGATGTTGCTGACAAAATCGGTATTACCAAACAGGCTTTAAGCAGTTATGAAAGCGGCAGGCATCTTCCCGACCAGACTATCCTCATTGACCTTGCAAAATATTACGGATGCACCGCTGATTACCTTTACGGACTGACAGAAAAAATGAATCCATCATCTACGGACTATTCCAAGCGAGATAGCGTAAATCGCTTACTTCATTCTTTGGATATGGTTGCAGAAGATGAAGGAGACTTTCTAGCTGATTCCATAGCAAATACCATAAATTCATTGTCTCTTAACAACGGAAATCCTCAACGGCGAAATCTTATTGAGTGCATGGGACAGTTGTTCTATTCATTTGCAGAATATATTGAAATGTCAACGTCATATGGAAAGTATTTATCTGAAAAAGTGAGCGCAAATGATTTAACCGCAGATGATATAGCTGTGAAACTGGCGCACATCAGCGGCTTTGATGATATATACAGTATAATAGATGACATTAGACGGGCTGGCATTTCATCTGTTCTTACCTTTTCTGTAAATGCTAAAAAAGCCTTACGTATCAGGGCAGGACAACGTACAGGCTCTAAAAAATCATTAAAGATGACAGAATTTGAGGAACAGTTTAAAGAAATGCTCGATAAGGAGGATTGATTCATATGGCAAAACGAGGACAAAATGAAGGCTCTATCCGCAAGCGGAAAGACGGCACATGGGAAGCCCGTGTAACGATTGGCATATCAGCAGACGGAAAACAACAGCGTAAATCCCTGTATGGAAAGACCAGACAGGAAGTATCCGCCAAAATGACCGACCTGCTGAATAATCTGCAAAAAGGCATTATCACCAATCCTACAGAAATGACTCTTGCCGAATGGCTTGACTATTATATGTCCGAATACAAAAAGCGGTATGTAAAGCCTACTACCTATATCAATTATACGGTAAAGGTAAAAAATCACATCAAGCCAGCTATCGGTCACCATAAGCTAAAGGCACTCCGACAGGACATCATTCAGAAATTTGTCAACAGCTTGTCCGATAAGGGGTTGGCACCATCTACGGTGATAGATGTTTACAAGCTGTTAAGCAATGCCTTAGAAACGGCGGTAGACGATGGCTTGATTGTCCGCAATACCGCCAACAGGGTAAAACTGCCAAAGACAAAAAAACCGCAAATCAATGTTTTGACACTGGAACAGCAGAACGCATTTGTGGAACAGGCGAAAGTAACTTACATGGGCGTTGTCTATATTTTCGACCTCTGCACAGGTATGCGGCTTGGGGAATTATTGGGGCTGAAATGGCAGGACATAGACTTTGAGCAGAACCAGTTGCACATCAGAAGAATCCTCCGCAAGGTGAAAGACCCTGACAACGCAGATGAACATTGGCACCTAGAATTTGGCACCCCGAAAACGCCGTCCAGTGACAGAATAATCCCCCTCAACGAAACGGCTATTAAAGTACTTGCTGATGTCTGGGAGCAACAGGAGAAAAACAAGGAAAAAGCCAGCACCGCCTACGAAGATAACGACCTTGTATTCTGCACCCAGTTAGGCAGACCGCTTGACCCTACGAATATGCGGCGCACCTGTTATTCTATCTGTGCGAAAATCGGCGTCAGCAACTTCCATCCCCATTGTCTGCGTCATACGTTCACCACCAGAGGGGCAGAAAATAATGTTGACGTTCGGGTAATGCAGAAGTTCTTAGGTCATGCGACCATAAAGGAAACAGCCGATACCTATACGCACGTATTGGATGATTTGAAACAGAATGAAATCCTAAAACTGGATAGCGCAGTAAATTATTGAGCAAAAATATCGGGTAGGGGTAAGGTAGGGGTCAAACAGCAAAAGGAGCTACCGCCCGCAAGCGGTAACTCCCAGCGTTTACAACATTTTCCCGACAGGAAATTGTATCAGACGTTAAATCTAAACAGGATCACATCCCCATCCTGTACCACATACTCTTTTCCTTCCATGCCTACAAGCCCTTTTTCTCTGGCCGCAGACAGGGATCCCAGTTCCAGCAGATCTTTATAGTTGACGACTTCCGCCTTGATAAAGCCCCTCTCAAAATCTGTGTGTATTTTTCCCGCCGCCTGGGGCGCTTTTGTACCGATCTTAATCGTCCAGGCTCTCGTCTCGTCCTCCCCTGCGGTAAGGAAACTCATCAGTCCCAAAATGCGGTAGCTGGCCGCGATCAGCTTATCAAGTCCCGACTGCTTAATGCCCATATCCTCTAAAAACATCGCCTTCTCATCGTCGTCAAGCTCCGCGATCTCCTGCTCGATCTGGGCGCAGATCACAAACACCTCACTGCCGTTTTCAGCTGCAAATTCTCTCACCGCCTGCACACCGCTGTTGGATGTTCCGTCGTCGGGAAGATCCTCCTCCGCCACGTTTGCCGCAAAAATAACCGGTTTCGCGGTCAGCAGATTGTAAGAGTTGAACCACGCCACATCATCCTCATCGTCGCCCACCTCAAAGCTCATTGCAAGTTTCCCGGACTCCAGGTGCGCTTTAATCTTTTCCAACAGTTCCAGCTCTTTTCCCAGTGTCTTGTCCATTCTGGCGCCTTTTGAAGTCTTTGCGATCCTTCTCTCCAGAATTTCCAGATCTGAGAAGATCAGTTCCAGATTGATGGTTTCGATATCTCTGAGCGGATCCACACTGCCGTCCACATGGACCACATTTTCATCCTCAAAACACCGCACCACATGAACAATGGCATCCACCTCACGGATGTTGGAGAGAAACTGGTTACCAAGGCCCTCCCCTTTGGAAGCCCCCTTTACCAACCCTGCAATATCCACAAATTCGATCACTGCCGGCGTCACCTTTTTGGAGTGATACATTTCCCCAAGCAGCCTGATCCGCTCGTCCGGCACCGCCACGATACCCACATTGGGATCGATGGTACAGAACGGGTAGTTTGCGGATTCCGCCCCCGCCTTTGTCAGGGAATTAAAAAGGGTGCTCTTTCCTACGTTGGGGAGTCCTACGATGCCTAGTTTCATATTTCTATATACCTCCTTGGGAATGTCTTAAAAATAGGTACTTTTCGTAATTTCTATACTTCTTCGAGTACCAATTTAAGATGATTTTAAGCATTTTTTCAATATTCTGCACTTCACTTCCTTCGCCTTTTCATCATATGTCACATATATGTACAGATTCACAGTAATTCCTATGTTTGAGTGTTCTGAAATTATCTACAAGTTTCTGAACCATAGTATCAAATGCGCAGAAAGCCGAGCATTGATAGTATAGCACAGTAAAGTACAAAAGTAAATTACAGATCCATTACAATTCGCATACTGTTAATGTTGAATTGTCTGTTTTGAACTAATCGTTCCAGCGTCACAAAAAATTTATTGTTCTTCAATCACTTCTTCAATAATCTGCTTGATTTTTTTATTGCTCAACTGCGTGTGAAAAGAAACTGTGTAACCATCAATCGTAAGTTGCCTGAAGAAAGCTTCTGCACATTTAATTTTAGCTTCTTCCGTTCCACGTAGAGTGGACTTTTTTTCTACTAATTTTGTTTCAACCACAATATTCAGTTCCTTTGTGCCGTCCTTGCGCTCTACAACATACATAAAGTCCGGACTGTAAGTTTCACCGACAATCGTGGGAATTGCTATGCTGGACTTTGGAATTTTGCCATATACCACAATTTCATCAATCTCAGAATGCATAATATTTTCCTTTTCCAGCGGAGAATCAAAAGCAATGTGGTTATACAAATATTTATCAGAAGGTGTATCTTCAACAAACATAGTACCCACCTTCCCCTGTTTCATCACTTCTTTCGGTGAACCGTCTTTATATGTCAGTGCGGTTTCCATGACAGGCTGATTTGAGCGAGAATACCTGAATCGAGTCTGCAATTTTTCTATACGCCAATCTACAAATGATTTACAATATTTGCGGCAGAATATTCATTGATATGATCTGCTGGAATACCTTTCTCCTTATCCCCACTAATATAAACATTTTTGCTCTTTGCATTTTCAGGCTGATTGTTATGTATATCATCAGGAACAATAACCGTTTCCGTATCAAGTGAAGCAATCATTTTAGCATAATTCTTGCCAAGAAACTTCAATTCATAACCTTCCTGCGATATGTCAACCTTATCTTTTAAAAATTCTGAAAATCTTACCATATCAAATGAACCGTCAGTATGAAAACAAGATGGAAAATTCTCACGCAAAATCTGCAATTCTTTTTGGTTAGGGGTTACGGTTTCGTTTGCCACAATAATATCTTTAATCATTTCCATTTCTCCTGTCAAAATCATTCCAATAGCTCATATCATACCACAAATATAACTACGGTTCCAGATTTTTATTATCCATTTTCCGCCGGTATCGTCTTACTTCCAAAACACATTCTTACAAAATACACCGTTCAGCGCATTTCTGATCCCTAAATAATAACCACACTCACTTCCCTGTTACATGTTACGTATGTAAAACGCGATCTGATACGGCAGACGTTCTGCAGGTGTGGCAAGCTCCGTGCCCAGCAGTTTTTTGATATTATTCATGCGGTAGATGATCGTATTCCGGTGCGTAAACATGTTCTGAGCCATCGCCTGTATGCTTCCATCAAACTCCAGATAACTCTGCAGCGTCTCCACGTAATTTGAGTTATGCCGTCTGTCATGTTCTTCCAGCACAGACAAAGTATCCCGCTGTATCTGGGCAAGCAGACCGGTATCCGTACAGCTGTACAGCAGACGATACATCCCCATCCCGTCAAACTGCAGGAGTGTGGTTTTTGTCCGCATCGCCATCCGGGCCGCCGCCTCCGCTCTCCGGTAGCTGACCGCAAGGTTTTCAATATCTGTCACCAGACTCCCAATGCCTACATAGAACGGTCTGTCCGGCATCCGCTTGTGTGCCCTATTTAACATCCCTTCACCCAGTTCAATCAGAAGTTCCTGCCTGATCGCATTGACGACAAGTACAAAAAACGAATTGTAATAAAAGAAGCTCCCATTGTGCGTAATCTGCTCCAGATACATCTGCAGTCGATAGGAAAGCCTTCTTCTGTCCACCGTATCCATCGAATCCAGCCCCTCGCTGGCGATGAGCATGACCTGAAATGTTCCGTCCACATCAAAATGAGGCAGCAGCTTTTTCCGATACGCATCCTGATTGTCCGGCTGCTCCACCGCGGCGATTAACGCGTTTACAACCTCCTCATCCGTGCTCTCCTGCACAAAGATACGGATGCTGAAATCCTTCATCATATCGGACAGATGGATCTCCCAGGGCACAGTCAGAAGCGGCAGATGGTTCTCCTCACAATATGCGAGCAGGCTGTCCGGCAGCTTTTCAATATAGTTCCCGGTATTGACAATCAGTCCGGCCGCATGGCGCTGCACCAGATGACTGGCTAACTCCATTATCGCCTCCTGCGTCGGAAATCCCAATCCCGTCGTGACCGCCAGCTCCTTTCCCCAGAAATGCCGTATGATTGTCGTATCTTCAACCAGATGCACCCAGCTGATCGAGTTAGACCACCCGTCTTTTCCCGCCAGATACTTCATCCGGTAACGCTCCTCCGAAGCAATCATCATATCCTGTATCGTAAAACCCATCCTCCCTGCCTCCTCTCTCCACTTTTTTATACACCTGTCATGTCTGCAGTATCATCAATATCTGCAATGCAAACTCGAAAAACCTTTATGACCATTCTACCACTTTTTGTGCTGACAGTACATATTTTATATGCATTTTTAGATATCAGTGCCATTGGATTTTCTTCTTTTTATGTTATGATGATAGTAGAAAACAAACACAAATAATAAAGTAAAGGAGGGGCATCTCATGTTAACCATTTCAAACAGTTTTGTAACCAGCTACACCAATACATATACACCATCATGGATCAGATCCGAGCGCTATCTGTACTGCGGCGACTTTGCCGGGGATCTTGCCGGAAGCAGACATGCGTCCTTCCTCGCATTTATCCGGAAGCTGCTTCACAGATAAACGAATTCTGCTTTGAAACGAATACAGAAGATCGTCTGAAAATAATATGCTCCCCACTGGACAGACAGGTGAACTCATAAGCATCTGCCTGCCCGGTGGGGAGCATATTCACGATTGACATTTTGTAAGTTTTTCTTCCGAATGATCCGATGCACGAACTTCTTTACCTGGCACTCTTCCGATCACAATTTGGCTAACAGCACTGCCTTCTTTGCTGTAAACTCCTCCTCCGACAAAATGCCTGCATCCTTCATTTGGGAAAGTTTTTCAAGCTGTTCCAGCACATTTCCCCCGCTCTCCCGCTTCCCGCCCTTTTTCAGCTGATCCAGAATATCTTCCCTGCGGAGCAGATCCATGAGTTCTTTGCATTTAGCGGCCTGATTGTAGATAGTTACTCCGGTCAGCATTTCGACACGTAACGTCGCTTTTCGGGCATTCGCATCCTGATACTCAATGACAACAACATTCTCCTGCTGCTGGTTTGCATCGTTGCCTGCTCCAAGCAACATCTCTGCATTGGAGATCGTCCTCTTCTCTATCCTGATGTCAGTGATGTCGTCATAAGGGATATCCAGATCATAGAGCCAGTCCTTTGTCGTGACAGTAACTCTGAACGCAAATCTGTCCGGCATGATATTCATCCCCCATGCCCCGGCTTTTGCTTTCGGAATATCATCCAGACCGCCCACATACGTGAACTCATATCTTGCAATTGCACCTTCCAAAGTTTTTTTTAATTCCTTTGCCTCTTCATTGTAAGCTTTCATTGACGCGGCCGTATCATTATATGCTTTCCTGATTTCGGCTGCCGCCCCGGAAACTTTATCACTGATGCCTTTTTCATCGGCAAACCTGGTTGCCGCATCCTTCGCCTGATTTGCAGTATCCCTGATCTTATTCAATATAGAAGCCATTTTGATTCCCTCCTCCGTTAAATTATCCTGCTTTCCTTTTGTTCCTGTTATAAAGTTATCATCTGTGTCAGACAGAAAGCGTCGTAGTATAAAATAATAAAATTTTTTCACATTTTTTTACTGCGCCACAGAATGTCTTATTAAATCTGTATTCTTATTCTGTCGATATAACTGACAAAGTCAACAATTCCGTTGCGGATAACAGGATTATTGACTCTTGCGGCAGTCGCCAAATGTGCATGCAGGTATGCCCGCAAATTTCAAAAGAAATGAGGTACTGCAATTGAAAACTCAGGATATGGAAAAAGGAATGAAACTGGATCGTGTCATGGAATTGTTCTTCAGAGCCATGAAAGGCGAATCTCTCTCTGCCAGGCTGCTTGCCTTCGAATACAATGTTTCCACAAGAAGCATCACAAGAGACATCAATTCTCTGAAAATCTTTCTTGCCGAGCATGCCGATCTGCTGGGATATCCGGAATTAGAATATTCCAGCACAGATCATTGCTACACTTTAAAAATGGAACATTTCCTGTCGAATAAAGAACTGCTTGCGGTCACAAAAGTTCTGATAGGAAGCCGTGCGTTTAACAATCAGGATCTGTTATGTCTTATCGATAAGCTGAAAAGAAATACGACTGCCGCCGACAGATCCAGACTGGAGCAGTTAATCCGCAAAGAAATGTACCACTATGACGAAATCGGTTCCGACTGCCAAAGTGTGATAGACAACCTGTGGAAACTGACGGACTGTATCGAAAAAAGACGCATCATTACCATCTCTTACTATAAAATGAACCGTGATGCAGTAAAGAGAAAACTCATTCCAGTGTCCGTTATGTTCAGTGAATACTATTTTTATCTGATCGGATATCTGTGCGAGACTGAAACTCCCGATACACCGATCTATTTCAGAGTGGACAGGATCACGGAGATCACCGTGCACCGCGATACCTGTCAGCTTTCGGCAGGACAGAATTTTGACGAAGGTCTGCTTCGCAGAAAAAGCCAGTTTATGTGGCCGGGACCTTCCCGGAGAATCCGGTTTGCCTTCACAGGGCCTTCCGTCCAGGCCATATTAGACCGCATTCCCACCGCCAGAATTGTGGATAAGCAGGAAGGTAAATCCATTATAGAAGCAGAAGTCTCCGGCGCCGGAATCAAAATGTTTTTGCTCAGCCAGGGTTCCTGGGTAAAAGTTTTAGCGCCGGAGGAGTTTGTGAGGGAAATACAGGATGAGATTCAAAAGATGCAGTCCCTTTATTCCCGTGAGCAATGAGCCAGGCAGGCGTACTTAAAGCCAACCAGGGGTTGGCTTGGTTGGCTTGGATCTATTGGTGACTGTCGCGAGGGTGCAATACCCCGCACTTATCACCTCAGTATTTTTTTCTATTCTTTAATTCCTCATACAGCACCTTATAATTGTGATACCTTACATCGCTGATCTTCCCTGCCGCAAACGCCTCCTTGACACCGCAGTCCGGCTCACTGATATGCGCACAGCCCCGGAATCTGCAGCGCTTCTCATATGCTTTAAACTCCGGATAATAGTCCCTTAACTTTTCTTTTTCCATATCAAAAAGCTGTAGGGACGAAAAGCCCGGCGTATCCATGATATAAGTATCTGAATCCAGCACAAACAGCTCCGAATGGCGGGTGGTATGCTTTCCCCTGTCAATCTTTCTGCTGATCTCGCCGGTCTCCATGGCCGCCTGCGGATACAGGTAATTGATCAGGGAGGACTTACCCACGCCGCTGGGACCGGCCACTGTCGTAGTCTTTCCCTGCAAAAGAGAGCGCACCGCTTCAAGCCCTTCCCTTTCCCTGACGCTGATAAACAGCACCCGGTAACCGCAGGTCTCATAGGCTTTCTGCAGATCCGCTCTCTCCTTTTCGGAAGCGATATCACTTTTATTAAAACAGATGACACAGGGAAGCTTCTGCCCCTCCATCATGATCAGAAAACGGTCTAACAGGTTGAAATTCGGCTCCGGCTTCACGATGGCAAACACCACAAGCGCCTGATCGATATTGGCCACCGCAGGGCGGATCAGGCTGCTCTTCCGCGGAAGGATTCTGGAAATATTTCCTGTTTTTTCAGACGCGTCTATCACTTCCAGCTCTACGAGATCTCCCACCAGCGGTTTTATCTTCTCCCGTCTGAAAATGCCTTTCGCCTTACACTCATAAATCACGCCGTCCGCGGCATGCACATAATAAAACCCGCCAATTCCCTTGATTATCTTTCCCCGCATACGGAACATACCGCTCCCCGCCTGTCAGCATACCGGCACAGCCGATATCATATTCTGATCAAACTGCCGCAGGCAGCTACCTCTCTTCTGTAAATTCTATCGTCCGCTCTATCTTCTTTTCCTCTTTCACCTCTTCTGTGGTCGGCGTGCCGTCCTCCGCCGTGCCTGTTTCCACGCGCTTCACATTCGTGTACTCAAAAGTGATTGTGCCCGTTGGCGACTTGATACCGCTGTAATTCACCGCTACCGGAAAGGAAGTTGTCTGCGTGTCTAACAGTTTTGTTCCGTCCGCTGTCACGATGGTCACTTTCACCGTCGTTCCCTCCGTGTTATAGTCGGGATCTTCCTCCCTGGTGGGGCCGGTAATATTGCCGCTGTACGTGTAGGTTGCGGCCTTGCCGCCCATACTGATCTTGATGTCGATGGGTGTTCCCGGATCCACAAAGGAACCCACGGAATAACTCTGGTAGCATACCTGGCCCTCCGGGAAATCCTCATTGTTGATCTGCCCTACCGTCCCCACCGGCAGTCCGGCTTCCACCAGCATCGCCACCGCCTCGTCTTCCTCTTTCCCCATCAGATCCGGCACCCTGATCTTGGAATCTTCCGCGCCAGTGCTGACGACGATCGTGACTGCCGAGCCCTTTGGCGCTCTTGTCCCGCTCTCCGGGTTCTGGGAAATCACATAATTATTTTCTACCGTAGAAGAAGAACTCTCGTTTTTATTTACCACGAATCCCGCCTTCTCCAGGGTGTTTTTCGCCTCCTCAAAGGTAATGCCAGTGGCCTTTGGCACGCTCACCCCTTCCGTTCCGGAACTGACCGTCAGAGTGATCACCGTTCCGGGATCCACCATCATACCTTCCTCCACGTTGGCACTGATCACCTGATTCTGCGGATAAGCGGCGTTTTCCACATATTTCACTTCCGGCTCAAGTCCCAGTTTCCGCAGTCTGTCCTGAGCCATCTTCACCGCCATCCCGGTAACGCCTGGCATTTCCACCTGTTCGGTCTGTTCTTCCTGCGCTGCATCTTCGCCGTCTTTACTCCCGCTCAGATGGAAAAGTCCCAATGCTCTGCCCACCAGTACGATCACAATGCAGCCGATGATGATCGCCGCCACGATGGCGAGTATGGTCGTGATCTTTTCCATACGGGGATCATAGTCCTCCTCATAGTCCTCGTCTTCCCCGTCCTCATGATTACCATAGTTTGCTCTGTTTAAGCGCATGGACTCATCCAGATTGTCCTTTTCCGCGGAAGCCCTTTTGATCCGCTCCATCTCTCTGTCCGTGATCATACGGGTAGAGGCCCTGCGGTCCGGCTCCACCACCTTCACAAAATCCTCATCCGGATTCAGTAAAGACTGCTTCAGATCATCGATCAACTCTGCCATGGACTGATATCTCCGGTCCGGGCTTTTCTGACAGCACTTGAACACGATCTGTTCCACACTGATGGGAATTTCCGGCACATATTCTCTCGGGGAAGGCAATTCCTCCTGGATATGTTTGATTGCGATGGCTACCGTCGTCTCCCCGTTAAAAGGCACTCTGCCCGTCAGCATCTCAAACATGGTGATACCCAGGGAATAAATGTCGCTTTTCTCATCACTGTAGCCACCTCTAGCCTGTTCCGGAGAGGTGTAATGGACTGATCCCATCACATTCGAAGTGATCGTATTACTGGTGGCAGCCTTGGCAATACCAAAATCTGTCACTTTCACTTTTCCGTCTTTGGAGATCATGATATTCTGAGGCTTGATGTCTCTGTGAATAATATGGTTATTGTGGGCCGCCTCTATGCCCATGGAAACCTGAATTGCTATACTGATCGCTTCCTTTACGGAAAGCCTTGCTTTCTTTTCAATATATTTCTTTAATGTAATACCCTCTACCATTTCCATAACGAAATAGTATATGCCATTCTCCTCGCCCACATCATAGACGTTGACAATATTAGGGTGCATCAGCCCTGCCGCCGCCTGGGCTTCCGTCCGAAACTTTGATACAAAATTAGCATTTTCCGAAAATTCCTGTTTTAACACTTTAATGGCCACAAACCGGTTCAGCTTATGACACTTTGCTTTATAGACATCTGACATGCCGCCGGTCCCGATCTTCTCTAAAATCTCGTAGCGGTCTCCTATCATCATTCCTATTTTAATCATGCTTTAAACTCCATTTGACAACTATCTGCAGCTCTGTGTCCCCACAGGTCTGTGAGTGAATATACACTCTCACCATGTTCCAGCCAGGCCGTCTGGCGGCCAGGTCTTTTATCAGACATCCGGCTCAATCAGGATCAGGGAAATATTGTCCCTGCCGCCGTTTAAATTCGCAACTCTTACAAGAGCCTCCGCCTTTTCCATGATGTCGCGCTGGGCATTTACGATCATTCTTATTTCTTCGTCTTCCAGCATATTGCTAAGTCCGTCAGAGCACAGTAAAACAATGTCGCCTCTTTGCAGTTCAACCTCATAAAAATCTGCTGAAACCGCGTAGGTAACGCCTACCGCTCTTGTAATGATATTCTTATTCGGATGGGTTCTTGCACTTTCTCTGTCAAGTCCTCCCATTCTGATCATCTCCTCCACAAGGGAATGATCCGTTGTAATCTGTCTGATACTTTTTCCGTTTACAATATAAAGACGGCTGTCCCCCACATTACCCACTTTTAAACGGTTTCCGTAGATCGTAGCGACAACCACCGTGGTCCCCATACCTTCCAGGTCTCTGTTCTCATTGGAAAGTTCAAAAATGCCGGAGTTTGCCACATTGATGGCGCTTTGTAATATCCGCTCCGGAATCGTTTCACGGGAACGCATGGCTTCCCTGCAGATCGTATCTACCGCATAGCGCGAAGCATAATCTCCGGCCTTATGGCCGCCCATGCCATCCGCAATCATAAATAAATTCGGCAGATTTCCTATCGGCAGTTCCGAAGAATACACCACATCCTGATTCAGTTGTCTTCTTTTCCCCTTATCCGATAAAGAGGCTGTCTTCATCAAAGCCTTCTTCCCCCTGAAACTGTCTTTTGTAACTGTCCTTCACAGAACACATCGGCTGCCGAATTTCCATATTCCGGCAATTGGTGCTCTATAACTTAAAATACTACCACATAAACGACAAGGGGGCAAGAAAAATCAACTTACCCCTCTTCTTACCGGTAACAGTTCAGCCATTCGGCTTCACTACCCGAATGTACCGTTACTCTTACCACTTCATTTTACCATATTTATTCCAAAATATGTATTTATTTTTTTTTATGATGATTTCTCCGCAGCTGTCCGCAGGCGCCGTCGATATCCCGGCCCATCTCCCGCCGCAGCGTCGCGTTAATGCCTGCCTCTTCCAGTTTCCTCTGAAAGGCTTTTACCGCCTCTCTCCCTGACGCAGTGTACTTTCTCTCCCTGACCGGATTGATGGGGATCAGGTTCACATGGGCGTGGACAGAAAAGGCCAGCCTGATCAATCCTGCCGCATCTTCCTCCGTATCGTTGACGCCACCCGCAAGGGCATACTCAAAGGTGATCCGCCGCCCGGTCTTTTCAAAATAATACCTGCAGGCATCCATCAGTTCCGCAATGCTGTACTTCTCCGCGACCGGCATCAGTTCCCGCCTTTTTTCATCTGTCGCGCCGTGCAGCGAAAGGGCCAGCGTGACCTGCAGGTCTTCCTCCGCCAGCTCCTTTATCTTCGGCACAAGCCCGCAGGTGGAAACCGTGATATTTCTCTGGCTGATATGAAGCCCCTTTTCGTCCGTCAGCATTCTGATAAAACGGATCAGATTTTCCATGTTATCGAGAGGCTCCCCGATCCCCATAACCACCACATTGGAAACCCGATCCCCGGTCTTTCTGGTCACCGCATAGACCTGCTCCAGCATTTCCGCCGCCGTCAGGCTCCTCTCAAGCCCGCCCAGTGTGGAAGCGCAGAATTTGCAGCCCATTTTACAGCCTACCTGAGAGGAAATGCAGACGGAATTGCCGTGGTGATATCGCATCAAAACACTCTCCACCATATTGCCATCAGGCAGCTCAAATAAGAACTTCTTCGTGCCGTCCTGCTTTGATTCCTGCACCTGCACCGCGTGAAGCACTGTCAGTTCAAAGTGTTCCGCGCACTTTTCCCGCAGGGAAAGCGACAGATTCGTCATTTCCGCAAAATCTTCCGCCAGCTTTTTATGCATCCATTCATAGAGCTGGGCCGCCCTGAATTTCTTTTCTCCGATCTGTTCCATCTCCCGCACAAGTTGCGGCAGGGAGAGAGATTTTATGTCTGTCTTTTTCATGTATTCCTCCGCATTCTGGCCAGAAAGAATCCATCACAATCATGCACCCCCGGCATCAGCTGCAGCATCCCGCTCTCCGCCTCACTGCACTGTAAACATTCCGGCAGATAAGGATTTAAATCCTCCGGGATAAGCGGGAAGTTTTTGCACATCCAGCGCACCTGCTCCTCATTTTCCGCCCGATGAACCGTACAGGTGCTGTACAGGATCACCCCGCCCGGCTTCACATACCGGAAACAGGTTTCCATGATCCGCCGCTGTAATCTCACAAGATCCTCCAGGCTTTCCTTTGTCACATGATATTTGATATCTCTCTTTTTCCCCAGGATCCCGAGCCCGGAACAGGGCAGATCCAGATACAGCACATCCGCCTTCTCTTCCATCTCCGGATCAGACACGCTGGCATCCCATACCTTTACCCGCACATTTTCCGCCTTCATGCGGCTCACATTCTCTCTGATCAGAGCTACCTTCTCCTCCGAAATGTCTCTGGCTTCCACCAGCCCGCCTCCCCACAGTTTGCAGGCGGCATGCAGGCTTTTCCCGCCCGGCGCCGCACAGACGTCCAGCACAAAATCCCCTGTCCTGACGCCTGCGCATTCCGTCACCAGCATGGAGCTCACATCCTGCACCGTCACAAACCCCTCCGAAAAGCCGGGGAGCCTGTCCAGTCCCTCCAGATTCCTGCAGTTCCAGGCATAGGAAAGGAAGGGATGCCTCTCACACAGGATCCCTCTGTTTTTCCACTCCTGTACGAGCTCTTCCTGCTCCTCAGCAGACAACGCCTCAGAGATCCTCACGCTCACCGGTTTGATCTCCAGCAGTGCCTGGCACATCTTTTCCGTCTGTCCCCTGCCGTAGTCCCGTTCCCAGAGTTTTACAAGAAATACCGGCATCGAATAACGGACCGAGACAGCCTTTAACCAGTCCTTTTCCGGATCCGGCCAGACAATTTTCTCTTTATTTCTGGCAATATTTCTCAACACGCCGTTCACAAATCCCTTTAACGGCTGAAAGTGCCTTTTCTGTACAAGGCGCACCGCCTCATTGCAGACAGCGCTGTCCGGCACCCCGTCCATATAAAAAAGCTGGTACACACTCATACGTATAACAGCCCGGATAAGTGGCTTCATTTTAGGGACGGGAACGTTCGAGAACTGACCTGTGATATAATCCAGTTCTATCTGACGTTCTACCGTCCCTTCTGTCACCCGCTTGATAAAGGCTTTCTCCTTCGGTGGGAGATAGTCGTATTTCCGGAGAACCTGCCTGATCAGCACATTGCTGAACACATCCTCTTTTTCCAGTTCCAACAGGCTCTCCAGCACAATTTCTCTTGTATTTTCCATCAGTCTCTGTTCCTTCCGCCTCTGTCTCCAAACAAAAGAACGAGACGTAAAAGCTGCAAAATAGAGGAAGCCGCCGCTGCCACATAGGTTAACGCCGCTGCCCCCAGCACTTTTCGCACGTGCCCCACTTCCTGCTGCCCTAAAATACCATACTGGGAAAGCATCTGCATCGCTCTGTTCGAAGCGTTGAATTCCACCGGCAATGTTACGATCTGGAACAATACCGCCGCCGAAAACACCCAGATACCGATCTGTGCAAGCAAAGAACCTGCACCGCCGAAGATCACGCCGAGTATGATGATGGGCAGTCCCAGTCTGCTGCCGATATTGGCCACAGGCACAAGCGCAGACCGGATCTTCAAAGGCGCATAGCTTTTCTGATGCTGCACCGCATGACCGCACTCGTGGGCCGCCACGCCGATGGCCGCCACGGAATTGCTGCCGTACACCGAATCCGACAGCCTTAACACCTTCGAGGAAGGATCATAGTGGTCTGTCAGGCTTCCTCTGATATGTTCCACCCGCACATCGTAAATGCCGCTCTGGTTTAATATCCTCTGTGCCGCTTCCGCACCCGTCATGCCGCTCATGCTGCGCACTCTGGCGTACTTTTTGTAGGTACTGTTCACTTTTGCACTGGCTGCCATGCAGAGCACAGCGCCGATCAGTACCAGAATGTATGTCCAGTCCATATAATAGCCGTAGCCATAACCATATCCGTAACCCATTATTTTTCCTCCGAAAACTCTCCGTATCTTCCGCTTTTTCTCTGCGCCTGACAATTCGGAAGGAGCTTTTTTCGTTACCACATATAACAGTTCAGTCATCCGGCTTCACTGTTACCATCGCACAATACTCCGCCCCATGCGGCAGATTCTTACCGCAGTTTCCCTGTCTTTTCATTATGATTCAAAAAACTCTCCCGCCTTCACCTGACATCCCAGCAGAAAGTCCTGTACAGGCATCCTCTTTTTTCCCTCAAACTGCACTTCCTTCAACACAAGTACGTCCCTTCCGGTCTGCACATAAATACTGTCCTTTTTCACAAGCAAGACCTCTCCGGGGATTGTCTCCTTTTCTTCGTTGTGCCGGAAAAGCCCCGTGCGGACGATTTCCTCTTTCTGCTCTTCACGGGAGATTTCCGCCCTCCAGACTTTCAGGCTCTTCCCCCGGAAACTGCAGTAAGCGCTGGGCCAGGGATTCATCCCACGCACCAGTCTCTCCAGCACATCGGCATCCTTCTTCCAGTCTATTCTGCCCATATTTTTTGTCAGCATACGCACATGAGTGGCATCCTCCTCCTGCTGCTTCACCGGAATGATCTCTCCGGCCTCTATCTTAGGCAGTGTTTTTATCAGAAGCTCCGCCCCCAGGGCGCTCAGTTTCTCAAACAGGCTTCCGCCGGTATCGTCCTTTTCCACAGGAATCGCTTTCATCGTCAGAATATCGCCGGTATCCATGCCCTCATTCATCTGCATGATCGTCACACCGGTCACATCGTCCCCGTTTAAAATGGCATACTGGATCGGAGACGCCCCCCTGTATTTCGGCAGAAGCGATGCATGAATATTGATACAGCCATATCTGGGCATCTCCAGAATCTCCTTTGACAAGATCTGTCCGAAAGCGGCCACCACAAAAATATCAGCCTCGTATTTTTTTAACGTTTCCACTGCTTCCGGGGTTTTGATCCTTGCCGGCTGTAACACCGTAAGGCCGTGGGCAAGAGCACATTCCTTGACCGGAGAAAACTGCACCTTCCGATCCCGCCCTTTCTGTTTGTCCGGCTGCGTCACCACCGCCGTCACCTCATGCCCTGCCTTTAACAGCGCCTCCAGCGCTCCCACCGCAAAATCCGGCGTCCCCATAAAAATTATTTTCATAATTTCAAACTGCTCCTTCAATGAATCTGTGCGCTTCTCAGGCGTCTTTATTCCAGTTCCGCAGACGCCTTTCAGCACCCCTTACTCAAGAAGAATTTCCGGCTGCTTCATAACACATCCGTAAATCCTTCTGTGCGCTTCTCAGGCGTCTCTATTCCAGTCCCGCAGACGCCCTTCAGCACACCTTTACCCAAGAAGAATTTCCGGCTGCGTCATGACGCATCCGTAAATCCTTCTGTGCGCTTCTCAGGCGTCTGCTGATTCTTCCTCTTCCAATTCCTCAACGTCCATCAGGCGTCCCTCCACCTTTTCCACATAGAGGTGGCCGTCCAGATGGTCATACTCATGACAGATAGCTCTCGCCAGAAGTTCTTCCCCCTCCAGCTCAAAATATTCCATGTTTTCATTGTAGGCCGCTATTTTCACATAATTTGGTCTTGTCACAATCCCTGTCTTTCCCGGGACGCTCAGGCACCCTTCCTGGCCGCTCTGTTCCCCGGAAGTTTCAAGAATCTTCGGATTGACAAAAATGTACGGATCCTCCCCCGTCACATCCACCACAAAGATCCGCTTCAGAACGCCCACCTGAACAGCTGCCAGCCCGACGCCGTTTGCCTCATACATGGTATCTAACATATCCTCGATCAGCTCCGCCGTCCTGGGCGTCATCTCCTTCACTTCCTTGCTGATCTTTCCGAGGATCAATTCTCCCTGTTCCCTAACATTTCTTAATGCCATTTTCTGCCTCCGCTCTTTCCCGTCTTCCTGATGCACCGGTTCCTTATACTATCCGTATATGACCAATCGCCATCTTTAATACCCACTCATGGGATCAATATCAAATTGTACCTGTTCTGAACGATTTTGTAAAGTCTGTATATAACTTTCCATGCGTTCCCGCAGCTTAGCAAGCTTTTTGCTGTCACTGCACTTTATATAAAAAAGAAAACGATAGTTGTCATTTAATTTTGAGAGGGTAGCTGTTCCGGGGCCAAGCACGGTCAGTTCGCCGTTATCTCCCTCCCTCGCCAGTTCCGCCAGCTCCTTCGCCAGGAGGGCCGCGCTTTCCTCTTCCGGTCCGGTGACAAGCACGGCCATCAGATGGGCTGCAGGAGGATACATCCCGATCTCCCGATAGAGGATCTCCTCCTCATAAAATCCCTCATAATCCTGGGCTGCAGCATGGACAATGCTGTAATGTTCCGGCTGATAGCTCTGAATCACCACCTCGCCGGGCACATCTCCTCTCCCGGCTCTTCCCGCCGCCTGCGTCAGAAGCTGAAAAGTCCTCTCCGCCGCCCGGTAATCTCCCGCAAACAGCGACATATCCGCAGCCAGTACACCCACTAACGTCACCGCCGGAAAATCATGTCCCTTCACGATCATCTGCGTTCCCAGCAGGATATCCGCCTCCCTGTCCGCAAAAGCAGAGAGGATCTTTTCGTAACTGTCCTTTTTCTTCGTCGTATCTCCGTCCATCCGCAGTACTCTGGCCTTCGGATACATCTGATGCAGTTTTTCCTCCACCGCTTCCGTCCCCGCCTTAAATCCCAGAATATACCGGGAATCGCAGGAAGGACAGGTTTTGACGGCAGGTTCCTCGTAACCGCAGTAATGACAGACTAACTTTCCGTTTTTATGCTCCGATAAGGAAACGCTGCAGTGGGGACATATCATCACATGTCCGCAGTTTCTGCAGGAGACAAACCCCGCCAGTCCGCGGCGGTTTAAAAACAACATGACCTGCTGTTTCTTTTCCAGTCTGTCTTCCATCAGCTCCTGCAGCTTCCTGCTGAAAATAGAACGGTTTCCCTCCCGCAGTTCCCGCCGCAGATCCACCGGATAAACTTCCGGCAGCACATTCCCGGTAAGCCGCTCCCCCAGATAAAAGAAGCCGTACTCTCCCCGCTTCGCCCTGTAATAGCTCTCCAGAGAGGGCGTAGCGGATCCCAGCACCACGCTTGCCCCATGGAGCTTCGCCAGATACAACGCCGTCTCTCTGGCGTGATATTTGGGCATCGTCTCGCTCTTATAGGAAGGTTCATGCTCCTCATCCATGATGATAAGTCCTACATTGTCAAAGGGCGTAAACAAGGCGGATCGGGGACCTATGATCACATCAATATCCCCGGCTTTTGCCCGTTCGCACTGATCATATTTCTCTCCCGCAGAAAGGCCGGAATGAAGTACTGACACCCGGTTTCCGAAACGCTTTAAAAACCGCACCACGGTCTGATAGGTCAGAGCGATCTCCGGAATCAGCAGGATCGCCTGCCTGCCTCTTTTCAGACAGCCCTCTATCAGATTCATGTAGACCTCCGTTTTTCCGCTGCCTGTGATCCCATGGATCAGATAGGTATTCCTGACACCTATGTCATATTCTTGCAGCACGGTGTCCACGATCCTTTGCTGCGCTGCGCTGAGTTTCGGCCTGTTTTTGCCGAAAGCGTCCTGTTTTCCGGCCGCCTCCATGCTTCCTTCCACCGGGTTTCGATAGATCCGCACACGCTCCGTCCTAATCACCCCTCGCTTCTCCAGACTACTTATGGTAACGGGGGAAATATGCAGTTTCTCCCGCACCAGCTCCATCGGCAGCCGCTCTCTTTCCGCCAGCGCCGAAAGCAATCTGGCCATGGCCGGTCTGTTTTTCTGCGCCAGGCTTTTTGCAAATGCTTCCGTCTCTTCCGATGATAACAGACGGCAGATCTCCCGCTTTTCCAGATTCCGTTTTTTCTGCTTTGCGGGAAGTACGGTTTTCAGAGCCGTAATCATCGTAGAACCGTATTGTTTTCTAATCCAGCCGGCCAGACGCACCAAAATGGCGTCTACCGCCATATCTCCCTGTGCGATCCCCTCAATTTCCTTTACCTTGCTCTCATCAAAGGAAATACTGTCCCGAAAATCGATCACATACCCCTGCCGTTTTCTGTTCCCTTTTCCGAAAGGCACCGCCACGCTCATCCCCAGCTCCAGCCGACCTCGCAGCGCTTCAGGGATCCGGTAAGTAAAGGGCCTGTCAACGCTTTCATGGGAGATATCCACTATTATATCTGCATAGCAAAAATTCTTTGTCTCTTCGTTCATGTTCTGTTTTCCTGTCCTGTCAGGAAGAAATCTTTATGCCCTCTTCTTCCAGAATCTCTGCGATCAGCACCCGTTCATCCATGGGGTACTGCACCCCCTTTATCTCCTGGTAATCCTCATGCCCCTTTCCGGCGAGCACCACGATATCCCCGGGCTCCCCGTGGGTGACGGCATAGCGGATCGCCTCTTTTCTGTCAGGAATCTCCATATAGGCGCCCTCTGTCTTTTGCATGCCGACCTTGATATCCTCTATGATGGCAAGGGGCTCCTCAAACCTTGGATTATCCGATGTAATGATCGTGAAATCCGCCAGCCTCCCGCTGACCTCCCCCATCTCATAGCGGCGCAGTTTCGAACGATTGCCGCCGCAGCCGAAGAGACATACCAGCCTGTTCGGTTCATATTCTCTGAGTGTTCCAAGAAGGCTCTCAAGGGCCATGGCATTATGGGCGTAATCGATCATCAGCGTGAACTCCTCAGACACCTTTACCATCTCAATTCGCCCCTTCACATGGGCCTTTTTCAGCGCCGTCTGAATGTCTTCTACCGATACTTTAAAATGGCGGCAGATGGCGATGGCACAGAGCGCGTTATAGACGCTGAAACGCCCCGGTGCAGGCACCTTCGCATGGAAATCCAAAAGGCCCTTTACATCAAAGGCCACCCCCAGTTCCCCGGGCTGCTTTATCAGCGTCAGATCCTCTGCCCGCAAGGATGCCTCCTCATGGAAACCGTAGGTTTCCAGCGCACAGGTGTGATCCTTTAGCACCTGCTCCCAGTGTTTATCGTCACAGTTGACGATCCCCGTTTTGCACTGTTTAAAAAGAAGGCCCTTACAATAAGCATAATCCTCAAAATCTTTATGTTCGTTTGGTCCGATATGGTCCGGCTCCAGATTTGTAAAAATCCCCAGCTCAAAGGTGAAGCCCTGGGTTCTGTGCAACATCAGTCCCTGGGAAGAAACCTCCATCACACACACCTGGCACCCGGCATCTAACATTTTCCGGAACGTTTCCTGTAGCAGATAAGATTCTGGCGTCGTGTTGTGGGCCGGAATATGCTCTTCGCCGATGATCATCTCGATGGTGCCCACCAGTCCCGTCTTATAGCCCGCATGCTCCAGAATGGATCTGACGAGATAGGTGGTGGTGGTCTTTCCCTTGGTCCCGGTCACACCGATGACCTTTAACGTATCCGCCGGATATCCGAACCAGGCGGCGGAAATAAAGGCCATGGCATACCTGGTGCTCTCCACCCTGATCACCGTAATATCCGCATCCTCCGGCAGTTTCACATCCTGTTCCACCACAAGCACTGCCGCCTTTTTTTCCACTGCCTCCAAAGCCTTGCTGTGGCCGTCAAAATTTGCCCCTTTGATACAGAGAAACAGACACCCCTGCGTAATCTTCCTGGAATCCATTTCCACTCTCGCCACTTCCACATCCACACTGCCCTTTATACAGGTATATTCCAGTTTTTCAAGTAAATCCTTACAACAAGCCATAATTTCCTCCTGTTTTATCAAACTCTGTAAGCTATCATATGTCAATTTTCCCACCATGTTGCCCTACAGGTTATCATACCACATTCTTTCTCCTGCGACCAGCTTAATGGAAATTTTCCTCTGATCGATCAAAGCAGTTTGATCTTTCGGCTTCACTGTTACGATTGATCTTTTAGGGAAACTTGTCACTTTCTTTTTATCTTTTTTATTTTCCTCACAGAATTTTCATCTGAAAAACACACTTTCGACACATTTCACCTTTATAGTAGTTATTGATAGTTGAAGCAATTCACTATCTCCCCCCTCATAAGTAAAAAACGCCTGATTCGTCAGGCGTTTTTTATTGTACGGAAGCCGTCGGGCCCTGAGAGCCCGCCCAGGCACCAAACTGCCACACACAGATCAAACAATATGCTTTTCCTGGTCACCTCACATATCCTTCTGGCATATCATAATAAAAAACGGAATTTTCAAATGAATAACCACCATAAATTTATCAACACGCCTCTGCCTTATTCTTATAATTCCATGGAACCCTATATCGATGAAAAAACCATGTGGCTGCACCACAACAGACATCTGCAGACCTATATCGACAATCTGAACAGCACACTGGAAAAATACCCGCAATTCCAGAACTGGACACTGGAAGAGCTCATTATGAATGTTCCCAGCCTCCCCGAAGAGATAAAAACCTCTGTAAAGAATAATGCCGGCGGCGTTTATAATCACCGGTTCTATTTTTCAAACCTTTCCAATCCGGCTTCCCCACAGCCTTTCGGAACACTGTGCGAAGCCATTGAAAAGGAATTTTGCAGCTACAGAGCCTTTCAGGATCAGTTTAAGGCATCCGCTCTGTCCGTATTCGGTTCCGGCTATGCATGGCTTGTGGTAAATGCAGCAGGGAAACTCTGCATCACCACGACCGCAAATCAGGACACGCCGCTCCCCCTTGGGCTTCTGCCCGTGCTCAACATCGACGTCTGGGAGCATGCCTATTACCTGAAACATTACAATCTGAGAGCCGACTACATTGACGACTGGTTCCATGTGATCAACTGGAATAACGCAAACAGAAATTATATGCGGTATTTCAGTATGGGGTGCTGAACTTCCTGACAGCCTGCGAAGCTTAACTGCCACGCAGGCTGTCCGCCATAGCTTTTTTCTGTACATACAGCAATATGCCACGCTATCCTTTCCGTTTTACCACTCAACAATAATTCGTAATGACAAATTCGATCTCTCTCCGCCCCTTATATTCGTTCAGATTCGGATAATAAGTGATCGTCAGCGGCAGGGATACCTTTTCTCCGGAAAACAGCCTCCCGGCATCTTCTCCATACTTTTCCCGAAGAAACTTTTCAAGACCTTCCACATCCCCAAAGTAAACTAACGTATGCCCTAACTTTTCCTGATCCAGTGCCTGGAATTTTGCAACGTTTCTGTTCTTCCCAAATATCCTTCCAGAGCACAGCAGCACATCCTTCTGTGCAAACACCGGTTTCGGGTTTCCCGTCCCGAAAGGAGCAAGCAGTTCCAGTTCCTGAATAAAACCCTCTGATACCCGGGAAAGCGGCAGGGCAATATCGATATGTACCTTCGTTGTAAAGTCATCCTCTGTCAGCGAACAGTTCTCATTCAGCTGTCTCCGCAATTCCCCCATGTTCTCCCGCGGAAGCGACAGGCCCGCCGCCATCTTATGCCCGCCGAATTTGTCAAACAGATCCTTGCAGGCGGAAAGGTGTGCAAACATATCATACGCCTCTATGGAACGCCCGGATCCTTTTACGCCCTCCTCTGCATCTGTCAGCACAATCGTTGGCTTATGATACCTTTCTCTGATCCGCCCGGCTATGATACCCGCCAAGCTTTCGTGGCAGTCTGGCAAGTACAAAATCAGCACTTTGTCCTGCTTATCCGAACTGAGCTCTTCCACCGCATTTTTCTGCCTTTCCTGATTTTCCGTATCTGAAACCTGTACATTCACAGTATCCGTATATTCTTTCTCCGTCTCCCGCTCCAACAGCCTCACCGCCTGCCTCACTCCAGCTTCCGTCATCTCCTTCCTGCTGTCATTCAGGCTCTTAAGCTCCGCCGCCATAGGCACAGCCTTCCTGTAATCCTCCTCCAGCCACAGCTTTAACGACAGCGCCGCGCTCTCCAGCCTCCCCGAAGCATTCACACAGGGTCCCAGCACAAAGCCGATATGATAAGCCTCCAGCTTCCTCCGGTCCAGCTTATTGACCTCGATCAGTGCCCGCAGCCCCGGGTGGAAAGTATTTCGCATCCGCTTTAACCCTTCCTTCACAATAATGCGGTTTTCATCTTTTAATTCCATCACGTCGCCCACTGTGGCAAAAGCCGCCGGTTCCAGCAGCGCATCCAGAAGCTCTCTGCCGATCCCCAGAGCCTGCACCAGTTTATAAGCCACCACCGCCCCACAGATCCCCGGAAAAGGATAAGTCTCCCCCGGCTGTTTCGGATCCACCACCGCTTCCGCAGGCGGCAGATGATATTCCCTCTCCCCCGCCGTTCCACTTTCCGTAAACGGTACCTCATGATGGTCCGTCACCACCACCTGCATGCCCAGTTTATGGGCTAACTCGATCTGATCCGCCGCCGCAATGCCGTTATCACAGGTCACGATCAGCTCGATCCCATCCTCCGCCGCCTGCTCGATCAGATGATCGTTCAGTCCGTAACCATCCTTGATCCGGTGCGGAATCGCCATATCTACATCTGCCCCCAGAGACTGAAAGGATCTTACCAGAATATAGGTAGCGCAGACGCCGTCTATATCATAGTCCCCGATCACCCGAATCTTCTGTTTCTCCGCGATCGCTTTTTTTACAACAGTCACCGCCTGCTCCATCCCTTTTAACCGCTGCGGCGCATACAGATCCTCTATCCCCCCATGCAGATATTTCCGGATCTCCTCTTCCCCGCACACATCCCTGTTCCGGATCAGCCTTGCCAGCACCGGAGAGATCTCAAACTCCTCCGCTATCTTATTAAAATCCGCCTTTTTTGCGGCCACAAACCAGTTTGCCATTCGCTTATATTCTCCAATTCAAAAATGATATTCAATCATAAATACTATTTACACCCCATATTAACAGATTCATTTCCACAAAAATACACAATTCCACAAAATATATAAACAAACAAGGCAGAGCCATCTCCGCCCTGCCTGCTTTTTCCATTTTCATTGCGAAATAATTGTCCGTTGCCACCTCAACCGCAACCGCTCAACCTTATTTCGCCTCGTCCTTCTGCTTAATCTTCGTCCGCAGCACATACCACAGCGCTCCCGTGATGCATACCGACGAGTACGTACCGCACAGAATACCCGCCATCAGCGGCAGCGCAAACTCACGAATACTGGAAACGCCGAACACATAAAGCGCCGCCACCATGATAAAGGTGGTCAGGGACGTAAAGATACTTCTGGATAACGTCTGCGTGATGGAATGGTTTACCAGTTCCTGCAGATCGTCCTTTCTCGTCATGCTCTTCATATTCTCCCTGATACGGTCAAAGATAACGATAGTCGCATTGATGGAGTAACCCACGATCGTCAGCATGCAGGCGATAAACGTCGAACCCACGGAAACCCTGGTCACCGCATAGAACGCCAGCACCACCAGCACGTCGTGAATCAGTGCAATCACCGCGCTTGCACCGAAACGGATATCCTTAAACCGGAACCAGATATAGAGCAGCATACAGATTGTCGCAATGGCAACCGCAACAACGGCATCCATCTGCGCCTCGGAGCTGATGGTAGAGCTGATGGTCTCCGCTGTGATCGGATATGTTTCATCCAGCGAAAAATTTTCTTCCAACATCGCATTCAGTTCTTCTCTCTCTTCCACTTCCAGCGTTCTTGTCTTAAAGATCACCTGATTGCCGCCTGCCACTTTCTGCACCTGCACATTGGCGTCCCCGGTGATATCCTCAATCCCCGGCACCACCTCAGCATCCAGCCTTTCAATGGAGTAATCTTCCGTGAAGGTAACCGTAGTCTGGGTACCGCCCATGAAATCCAGAGAGTAGTTTAATGCGCCCTTTCCGCCGCTCTTCTGTACGCCCATCACCACAAAACCGGCGAGAATCACTGCGACGGACACGCCAAAGAACAAATGCTTCCTGCCAAGGAAGTGGATGGATTTCTTCTCCTTTGCCACACCAAAGACTTTTACGGAGTCGAGTCCCAAGCCCATCAGGGCGTTTAAAATAATACGGGTGATAAATACCGCCGTAAACATGGACAAAATGATACCAAGCGCCAGGGTCTGTGCAAAGCCCTTGATCGCCCCAGTACCGCGCAGGCCCAACACGATAGCGGCGATCAGCGTTGTGATATTACCGTCGATGATAGCCGACAGCGCCTTGTTAAAGCCGATCTTTACAGAAGAGGCTACCGTCTTTCCGGTGGCTAACTCCTCACGGATTCTGGCAAAGATGATCACGTTTGCATCCACCGCCATACCGATACCCAGGATAATACCCGCGATACCAGGCAGAGTCAGTGTAATATTGAAGGAACCAAGCAGAATAACGACCAGTTCCACATACATGCCAAGGGCCAACACCGCCGCCAGACCGGGCACGAAATAAACTGCTATCATAAATACCGCAATGATTGCAAAACCCACTGCTCCGGCAAGTAATGCCGTCCGGATGGCGTCAGAGCCAAGCTGGGCGCCCACCACGTTGCTTCGCAGTTCTTCCAAGGTAAGCGTCAGTCCGCCGATACGGATCGTAGAGGCCAGATTTTCCGCCGCCTCAAAGGATTCCATGTTGGTGATCACGCAGTTGCCGTCCGTGATCTGCTGCTGTACCGCGGGCCAGCTGATAATCGCCCCATCATAGACGATGTAGATCGGATCGTGATTCGGCGCTGCTGCTGCCGTGGCCTCAGAAAATTTCTCCGCGCCTTCATCCGTCAGCGTCAGACGCACTTCGTAGTCCATATTGCCCATATCGTTCTGTCTGCTGGCCGCCTGGGCATCCACCACATCCGTCCCCTGCAAAACCAACTCGCCGTTTATATCATAAAACTCCAGGGAACCGGGACGTCCCAGCTCTTCCAGAATTTCGTTGGCATTCTCCACACCCGGAATCTCGATACTGATCCGGTTGCTGCCCTCCTGATAGGCGTGGGCTTCCGTGCTGTAGCCTTCCACACGTCTCTGCAGCTTGTACACCGTATCGCTCATATCAGCGGCACTGGGATTCTCCTCGCCCACTACCTGATAGGTGATGCTGACACCGCCTTCCAGATCGAGTCCCAGTTTGATATCGCTGCCGGAGCCCGACTTTGTCTCACCCCAGCCATATACGGCGGTATATCCGAACAGCGCGAGCAGCGCTATAAATACCACCAGCACTATGGCTGATCTTACCTTGCTTTGTTTCATTACTTTACTCTCCTTCCGCAAGTGCCGCCTTTATCATGATCGCGCACTCAATTCTTTTTCGCTGCAGCTCACAGCCGATCTCATAAGTGTCCGTTATACTCCCGTGAAAATTGTAGGAGTTTGCCGCACAGCCGCCGCTGCAATAAAATTTTGCGAAACAGTCCTTACACTTTTCTTTCGCATACACATTGCATTCTTTGAAGCTGTCCCTGATGTCCGTGCGCAAAATGCCTTCGTCTACATTGCCCATCAGAAACTCTTCCCGCCCCACAAACTGATGGCAGGGATAAAAATCTCCCCAGGGGGTGACAGCCAGATACTCCGTGCCGCTGCCGCAGCCGGACAGTCTCTTTGCCACACAGGGACCACCCTCTAAATCTATCATAAAATGAAAAAAATTGAAACCTTTTCCTTCTTTTCCGTAGCGGATCAATTCCTTCGCCAGCCTGTCATACTCCTCAAGAAGCACCGGAATGTCTTCCTCTCTCAGCGCATATTCTTCTGTCTTCTCGGCCACTACCGGCTCCACCGAGATCTGCTCAAATCCCAGATCAACCAGATGCAGCACATCCTTCGAGAAATCCAGATTATGCCGCGTGAATGTGCCGCGGACATAATAATTCATCTGATTCCTGCTTTTTGCCGCCTTCTCAAATTTCGGCACTATCATATCGTAACTGCCCTGTCCACCCCGGAAAGGACGCATCAGATCATGGATCTCTTTCCGCCCGTCGATGGAGAGCACAAGATTCGCCATCTCCCTGTTGCAGAACTCCAGGATTTCATCGTTTAACAGCACCCCGTTGGTCGTCAACGTAAACCGGAATTTTTTGTGGAAAGGCTCCTCCAGGCTTCTGCCGTAAGCTACCAGATCTTTGACCACCTGCCAGTTCATCAGGGGCTCTCCGCCAAAAAAGTCCACTTCCAGCTGCACCCGGTTTCCGGAATTTGCCACCAGAAAATCGAGAGCCTTCTTCCCAACTTCAAAGGACATTAACGCCCGCCTGCCATGATACTCGCCTTCCTCCGCGAAACAGTATTTACAGGCAAGATTACAGTCGTGGGCGATATGCAGACAGAGCGCCTTCACCACAGTCTGTCTGTTTTTGAAATCAAAGATATAATTTTTGTAGATATCCTCCGTATAGAGCTGTCCGGCCTGCGCAAGTGATAACAGTTCCTCTGCGATCTCCCGTTTCTCCGCCTCCGTGCAGGCGAGTTCCCGCAGTGCTTCCGCTGCCTGTTCCAACAGCATTTCGGGGAGTTCCACACCCTGTTCCTTTCCTGCAGATGTTCCGGAAATTTCTTCCGCCTGCTCTTCTTTTGCAGAAATTCCGGAAGCAGTTTCTTCTGTCTGCTCACGTTTCCGCCAAGCCTCCCAGACAGGCTCAATAAGCGGCACCGCCTGATAAGAAAGCCCGTCCATCACATGGACGCTGCCGCTGTTCACATCCAATACGATATGATATCCGTTGTTGACATACTGATGTATCATAACAAATAATCCTTTACTGACTATCCCTTTTGCCGTCCGGAAGTGCGGCATCCTGCCGTGAAACACGCTGCCATGCAGCGCAAAACCGGCACAGAAAACACTCCGATCAGCATTTCCCTGACACCGCAAAGAAGCAGCGAGATCTCCCGCTGCTTACGAAAAGAATCACCACCTTATTTCCGGATCTGCTCGCAGCTCTGATTGCCGACTGTGCAGGAAGTTTTGCATGCCGACTGGCAGGATGTCTGGCACTCGCCGCAGCCGCCTTTCTTCATGGATTCCTTTAAATCTCTTGTTGTCAATGTTTTAATATGTTTCATAACAGGACCTCCTACTTTATCTTCCTCTTTTTCTTCACGTCCGTTCTTTCCCGGACATATCTTTTAGGAGTATAGCACAAAAACTGATGCATGAAAAGAGGGTAGTGAAATATTTCTTCCCTTTTCTCCTCTGTAAATCAATTTTTTTGGTAAGATACCTCTGCCTGTGATAAAATATTATTTATGGCAATTTATCATTTTCACAGAAGAAAAATAATTGCCCGGTTTTCATTCTGCCAAAGCAAACAGGGGGAGAACAATGCAAAAAATGATGCGCAGCACCGTATCCTGCCGGGATAACGGCCTGAAACTGGAACGATTTCTGAAAACCCGACTGCACCTGTCCAAAAAGGAGATCAGCCGGGCTAAATTCCTGGAAAACGGGATCTGCGTCAACGGAAAGCGCCAGAGAACCGATGCGTTGTTAAAAAACGGAGATCTGGTGGAGATCCTGCTGGAAACCGGCGATAAAACTTCCGGGAGCGTGACAGCTTCCGAGAAAAAACTCTCTGTCCTCTACGAGGACGAGGATGTGATCGTTTTAGACAAACCTGCCGGTATTTCCATTCACCCGTCATGCAGAAAAGATACAGATACGTTAGCCAACCGTCTGGCCTATTATCTGCGGGACAAAAACGAGGACTCCGTCATCCGGATCTTCGGCAGACTGGATAAGGATACCTCCGGAGTCGTATTAGCCGTAAAAAACCGAGCGGCAGCCTCTAGGCTGGAGCTACAGCGAAAAAACGGTACCCTCCGCAAAACCTATCTGGCCATCACGGAAGGGATACCCTGTCCGCCGGCCGGCGTGATCCGTCTTCCCATAGGCGCCGATCCCGAAAAACCGAAGTGCATGTGTATCGCCTCCGACGGGAAAAATGCCGTCACCAACTATGAAACTTTAGCTGCAGGCAACGGCTGCGCACTGGTGCGCCTTTCTTTAGAGACCGGCAGAACCCACCAGATCCGGGTGCATATGGCGGCCATCGGCTCTCCCCTTCTTCGGGATCCCATTTACGGGAAAGCAGGGCCCTCTCCATTTCCGTCAGGTATTTCACACCCTCTCTCAGATAATTCTGCATGCAAAAATAATATTCCGGAATTAAAACGTACCGCGCTTCATGCCTGCAGCATCCGTTTTCTGCAGCCCTTTACCGGAAAAGAGCTCCTGATGGAAGCTCCTGTTCCGGCAGATATGCTGTTTCTTTTTTCCATATAGTTTCCTGCTGTTTTGCCGCAATACGGAAAAGCAGCTCTTTCATGGTTTTACACAGGAAAAACCTCATGCCAAAAATTCATCCAGCTCATCCCTGTAAAACATAAAGCCACAATAATCCGGATCACCGTACCCTCTGCCCTCCACATACATATCCACGCCATCCATGCCTTCTCTTATATAAGGTTTTGCCTTTTCCGGTGAAAACCTGTCTATCATCCCCAGCATATGGTCAATGTGCGCACGCTTAATCGGCAGCGGATGATGCCCGCCCAGATATTTCTCAAAATGAAATTCCATTATCCTGCAAAGGCTCTGCCGGTATCGCCTTAACGGAATCGTCGGTTTTGCACACTGCAGAAAAACCCGCTGGTTCATCGTATCCCCTGTCATCATGATTTCCGACTTACTGTCATAGAAACAAAAACTGCCCCAGGTATGTCCGGGCGTATGTATTGCTGTGACCATCCTGCCCCCCAGATCAAATTCCTGCCCATCCGATAAAAACTTTACTTTTGTCTTTCCAAACAGCGTCTTCCTTCCGGCATCGTAAGATTCTTTCCCATACAGCATTTTGAGCATCGGTTCCTCTTCGGCGCCGATCCATACCTCTTCAAAGCTGCCGGATCCCGATGTATGGTCCGGATGGACATGGGTTGCCACCGCTATAACAGGTCTGTCTGTCAGAAGAGATAAAAACGGCTCAAAAATATCGTCTCCAAATCCGTTGTCGATCAGCATGGACACCTGTTCCCCAACCACCAGACCGATCTCCAGATCCCAATCCACACCGCCGGTCACATAACCCAGATATGTGGCGTTATCCCCTGTTTTCACATCCAGCGTGATACCGATTTTTGTAAGGTTGTTTTTTAACATTTCATACGCGGTAGTCCGATAGGTATCATTGTCCACACAGCAGATAAGCGTAGAGCCCTCGCCATATCCCGCTTCCTCAAACAATTCTTTTGCTTTGTCCAGATCAAAGGGATAAGGATCCGGCATCTCCTCCATAAATTCCTGTGTCATGGAAGCGGGCGTATTCGCCAAATAACCGCTGGATTCAAAGGCTCCCTTCCACATCGCCTCCTTATCTATGGCATAGCATATTGCCTGACGTACCCGGACGTCCGCACAGGCGCTGCCGGCATCCAGATTAAACACAAACAGCTGCTGATACAAACCCGGGGCCGTCTGATACCTGATCTCCTCATAGACACCGTTTTTCACATCGTCAATATCGTACTGTGTGGGATACAGGATCATATTGACACCGCCGGTCTGCAGTTCACTGAAGGCAGTGGTATCCTCATCAATACGCCGCACAATCACATCCGTAATCGGAGAATCATTTCCTCCGTAATAGTCATCGAACTTTTTCAGAACGATGGAATCTCCCGCATTCTATTCTGCAACCTGATAAGGGCCATATCCCGCAAAGGTATCAGACTGTGTGAAAACAGCGAAATCTCCACTGGCCTCCGCAGCCTCTTTCGAGTAGATCATCCTCTCTCCCACATCTTTCCAGTTTCCGATATTGGCAGACAGGAACGGAACATAGACCACATTGGATTCCAGCGCTTTTACTTCCTCAAACACAATGTTATAACCCGACACACTCCCAAATTCATCGGTATGTTTGATGCTGTATACAACATCTTCCGCATCCAGAACCGTACCGTCATGCATGGGCACTCCCTCTTTCAGCGTCAGGGTGATGGCCGTATAGTCCTCGTTCCACTCATAAGAATCCACGATGGAATTTTCGATCACATACTCATAGCTGCCATCGTCGGTAACAATGCAGTTGAACAGAGTGGGAGCCACAAGGCTGGAGATCATACGGCCATTCTGTGCATAGCCGATCTGCTTGATATCACCCTTCATGGCAATGACCAGATCACTTTTTGATGATTTTCCCCCTGCCTGATCATCCGCAGCTTCCGTTCCTGCCTCCTCCGCACTTTCTTTTGTCTCTTCGACTGTCGTTTCGCCTGCTCCACCGCCTCCGCAGCCCGTGAGTACAAAAGAAACCGACAGCAGAAAAGCTGACAAAAATACGAAACTTTTTTTCTTTTTCATTTTGAATCTCCTTTTCGTTTTGTATGATATGATGTTTTCAAATAACTTTTTCAGGAAAGACCGTTTATCTCCCTCACAAGATGACAGGCGGCAAAGTGGTCCGGCAGCACTTCCTCACAGACCGGCGTCTTACTGTGACAGATCTCGCGGGCATAGGGACATCTTGATGCAAACCTGCAGCCGGGCGGCGGATCGATGGGGGAAGTCAGTTCCCCTTTCAATGCAATGCGCCGCTTTTTGTGGCGGATATCCGGCAGCGGAACTGCTGAGAGAAGGGCCTTCGTATAGGGATGAAGCCGATGCCTGAACAACTCCTTTGCAGGCGCTTTCTCCACCATCTGCCCCAGATACATCACCAGTATGTCGTTGGAAATGTACTTTACTACAGACAGATCATGGGTGACAAAGATATAAGTCAGTTTACGCTCCTCCTGAATATCGCTCATCAGATTTAAGATCTGAGCCTGAATGGAAACATCCAATGCTGATACCGGTTCATCACAGACCACAAACTCCGGCTCAATAACCAGGGCTCTGGCGATCCCGATCCGCTGTCTGCGACCACCGTCCAGTTCATGGGGATAGCTGTTGACCAGCCGTCTGGCCAGTCCTACGGTATCCATGATCCTGTACACCTTCTCCTGAATCTGTCCACTGTTATCATGCCCCATGATCCGTAACGGCTCTGCGATAGACTCGTACAGCGACATGCGCGGATTTAAGGAAGAATAAGGATCCTGAAAAATCATCTGCATCTTTTTTCGCAGTGTTGTCAGCTCCTGTCTGTCCACATGGGTAATATCCCTGCCGAAGAACAGAATCTGTCCCGCATTGCTCTCCAACAGATGGATCAATACCCGCCCCAACGTAGACTTGCCACAGCCGGATTCCCCCACAACTCCTAACGTCCTGCCGGCGTCTATGGAAAAACTGATATCGTCCACCGCATGCACCAAACCTGCAGGCACGGAAAAATACTTTTTCAGGTTTTTCACTTCCAGAATCGGCGTATTCTCTATCCTATTTTCTCTGGTTTCGTCCATTCCCATCCCCTCCTTCCTCAATCCTGCTTTTTTCTTTCTTCATACAGCCATGATGGTAGCACTGTACAAAATGACCCGGTTCCACTTCTGTCAACACAGCCGGTTTCTCCAGACACTCCTTTGTCGCATAAGGGCATCTGGGAGAAAATTTGCAGCCCTGCGGAAGATTCGACGGATCCGGCATCAGCCCTTCAATGGGTTTCAGCCTGTTGCCCTCCCCCACCGCATTGGGCAGGGAATCAAACAGTCCCCGGGTGTAAGGGTGTTCGGTCCTCTCAAAAATATGTTCCAGATCTCCCATCTCCACGATCTCCCCGGCATAAATAACGGCAACCCGGTCGCACATTTCAGCAATGATTCCCAGATCATGGGTAATCATCAAAACAGAAGTCCCCATTTTTTTCTTGATGTCATTCATCATATCCAACACCTGGGCCTGAATCGTGACATCCAACGCCGTAGTCGGCTCATCCGCCAGCAGCAGTTCCGGAGAACAAGCCAGTGCAATGGCAATAACGATGCGCTGCAGCATGCCTCCGGAAATGATCCCCGCAGATAAGCTTAAAATAACCATGACGGAAATAATAATAAACCCTGCCATCCCTGTGGGATTGTGAAGGAAACGAATCATCGCTTCCCGAAACAGACTCCGCTGTCTGCTTTTTTCAGGCATCTTACTTTTAGCCATCTTTAATTTCCCTCCTTCGCCAGATCAGCTGCCGTAATCTTTCTCTTCTTTGCCGATGCTCCTTTAAACCCGGCCTTGATCCGGGGATCAACCGCCGCATAAAGTATGTCAATGATCAGATTCACAACGGACACCGTAACCGCTGTCAGTATGATGGCGGCTCGAAGCTGCGGGAAATCACGGTTATTGATGGCCTCCACCATATACCGTCCCAGACCGGGAATGGCAAAGATCTGCTCGATAATCATGGTTCCGCCAAGGGCCATCGCAAAATGAAGGCCCGCACAGGTAATGATCGGTATCAGCGCATTTCCCATAATGTGATGCAGCACGACTTTGCTTTCTTTCTGGCCCTTGGCTCTGGCCGTCCGCACAAAATCCTGTTTCACATTATCCAAAACCGCGGCACGCACATTCCGCATATAGCCTGCCGCCCCCAGAACGCCTGTGGAGATTGCCGGCAGCACCCAGTATTTCGGACCATACCATCCCGATACAGGAAACCATTTCAGGTCCACCGCAAATTTTAAAATTAACAGAAGCGCAAACCAGAAACTCGGCATCGCCGCCCCGATCATCGCAAGCACCCGTATCACGCCGTCTTTCCAGGTACTTCTGTTCAAAGCTGCAAATACTCCGGCCAGAACCCCGATAGAGGCCGCCACAACCTGCGTCAGAATTGCCAGCACAAAGGTGGTAGGCCACCGTTCAAACAGATCCTTCGTCACAACCTGTCCCGTCCTGAACGATTTTCCAAAATCCCCTCTGGTCACAATACCGCAAAGGTATTTGCCATATTGCACAAGCAGCGGATCATTCAGGTTGAATTCTTCCCGCCACGCCTCCTTCTCCTCCTCGGATGCGTCGACGCCGAGCTGAAGTTCAGCCGGATCTCCCGGTGCCAGATATTGCAGAAAAAAAATCAGAAATGTCACTGCAAGGATAACCGGAACCATCATAATCAGCCTTTTCCCAATATAACGAATCATGAAATATCCTCCTGTCTTTTCATCTGTCAGTTATCAGTCCCCCAAAAACCGTCAATTTGTATACATTTAATATATCGCATTGATAATCATTTGTGAAATTCTAATATATTATTACTGATACGCGAAACGTATTACCAAAAAGCCGGTCTGCACTGCACACTGCTTATTATAAGTAACAGTGCACTTTGCAAACCGGTATTCCACCCTCGCGGCAGTCGCCAGAAGATATCCAAGGCGAACAAGTTCGCCTGCAAGCACGGCTACCTGGCTCGTTGCCCGCAGAAATAAAAATTCCCCATCTGTGTCCATGAACCTGGACCACAGATGGGGAATCATACATCTGAATTTTATGATATTTTATGCCTGCTGCTCTCTGTACAGGCTCTGCATAAGCGCCACAAACTGGCCTGCATGCAGTTCCGGCCTGTCCTTATGCCACATAGCATAATAGTCGATGGCAGACGGCTCCTTCAAATGGATGTTTAAGGGAATAATATGGCAGCCCTCCATCGGACGGACTGAATACTGTGGAAATACTCCCACGCCGAATCCGGCCCGCATCAGCATGGTAACCTCCTGCATATCATAACAGTAAGTATATTTACTGTCCGGGCATTCCCGAAAAGCCATTCCTGCCGGCGTCAGCTCCACACTGTGTTTATCCCTTTTAAAAAGCCTGACATGTATTTCCTCCTCCAGACTTTTTATCTCCCTTGTAACCGTGGGCTGGGTAGTATACAGTTCTCTCAGTTTTTGCAAAATTCAAATTATCGGCAAGCCGCAGAAAAATTTCGATCTGTTTGTTTGTCATAGCAATCCTCTGTTATCCATCGTTTGTTTCTATTCCTCTCTTCACCCCCTGTTCTCATTTCACTGTTCTTTCTCCGCCACAACTCCAATCAGCTTCTTCATTAACGGAATATAGGTGACCGCAAAAATAAAAAACGCCAGAAGTCCCGCTTCCTTCTTATTCTTTTTCGGGATCTGCATTCCTGCCAGGATTCCCAGAGAAAGAAGGCAGAATTTCAGCACGGCAATATCCCTCCAGGTGCTTTTCTCCAGAAATCTGTCGGCGTAATAAAATAATTTTTTCATGAGAATTTCCTCCTGTTTTTCTATAATATCTTTCATTTTCTACATAAAAACACCAACTAAACACCATCTTTTTTCAAAAGCTTTCTGGCTCTCAAAAGCTGATTGCGCACCGTCGATGCCGGACAATGCAGCATTCCCGCGATCTCCGAAGCCTGATATCCCTCATAACAGTGCAGATATACCACCTCTTTGTACTTTAGCGGAAGTGCCATGATAAGTTCTGATATCCCTTCCTCCCCCCCGCAGAAACGCTGTTTTCCGATTTCAGACAGTTCCTGATATATTGAAACTTCCGTTTGAAACGCCTCAGTTCGTCCTTGCATGTGTTTGATGCCGTAACGATCAGCCACGCCTTTTCATGCTCCTCAGATGCAAAATTTCTGACAGCCGTCACACTGTCGCCTCAATCAACAGCTTATCCCCCAGCACGATCTCTTTCACACCAACTTCCTTCTTTTTATTAAAATTAAAGCTCAGCATATACCCCTTTTTTAAATGAAAGTGATCCAGATATTCTGAAAGCTGTTTTCCCCCTCTCTCATGGTAAGCGTTTCCGCGCCACACCTTCATCTCGATTACACTCTGTTCCCCGCGGTAATCGATCACCAGATCCATCCGCTCCCGGCTTCGCGTCTCCGCTTCCACATAGCAGTTTCCAACACCGTTGATGATCGGTTTCAAAAACAGCATAAAGTAACGCCTGCCCACATCTTCCAGAAACGTTTCATCCCTGTCCCCATAGAGGTCGTCAAACGTCTCCACAAACTTTTCCAGCACACGCCGCACGTTCAGATGTCCGCCGACAATAAACTGGCTCCCCTCCCTTGCTCCTGCATCGTACATTTTGCTCGTCGCGAACTCTTCGGAAATAAACAGGTTGTAAAGCACCGTCTCAAAAATCCGGTTGGCAATCACTGCCGTCCCGCCTCTGTTTTTGATAAAGCCGAACATCGCCGCCATCTCGATATACTGATTCTGCGGGACATAGGGAATCTGCTTTCCCGTAAACAGCAGTTCATACAGTACGGTGCGAAGCATCGGATACTCCGCTAACTTCCCGGTCAACGACTGAAACAGCGTATTGTTGTCACTGGTCAGCAGTTTTACCGCCTCCAGAAAACCTTTCTTTGTCCAAGCGCTGCTTTTATCTGGGAAATGCTCCGTCCCGGCAATCTCCTCATCCATGAATTTGCAGAGCCTTGACACCAAATACGGATAACCAGACGTATAATCATAAAGGAGCCCTGACAGTTCTTTTATGTCCATACTGGTCTGGTGGTCTTTCTTATATTCCTCCAACATCCCGCTTATATCTTTCACGGAAAAATGCATAGTTATATTAAAATCCGCCGCAATGTTCCACGGACTGTTTACTTTATGATCGGCGTCGGGCCGGATCTTATATTTCAAATTCCTGACATCATAAACCCCTGCAAGAATAACCGACTGAAACGTCGGCGTCTCATCTCTGTCAAGATAAGCAGCCCGCAGCTGCGCCAGAAAATCCAGAAAAATCTGATTATTTGCCGCTGTATCCACTTCATCTATAAGTAAAACAATTGGTTTTTCTGAATCCCCGCACCATTCACTAAAGCAGTCAAACATCTCTGCCATCCTTACATTTTTCAATGCAATGTCCGCCAAATTTAACAGCCTTTTTTTAATATCCTCCGGCACATCCACCCGGTTTCTTATTTTTTTACCGATCTCCCTCGCCAGCGCATGAACAAAAGAATCACCTGACATAAACTCAGCCGATTCTATATTTTGAAAATCCAGACTGATCACAAGATAATCCTCTTTTAAAAAATCAACAAGCGCCCGCAAAGTTGTTGTCTTGCCATACTGTCTCGCCTTATTGATCGTAAAATAATCGCCGTTATCGATCATTATCTTGATCTCACAAAGTCTTGATTCAAGCTTTACCATATAATGCCTGCCTGTTCTGCAGGCACCGTTTATATTGAATATTCTGGGCATCTGTCTCCGTCTTCCTTTCTCAATAATTTCTACCCTATATCACACTGTCGCCTCAATCAACAGCTTATCCCCCAGCACGATCTCTTTCACACCAACTTCCTTCTTTTTATTAAAATTAAAGCTCAGCATATACCCCTTTTTTAAATGAAAGTGATCCAGATATTCTGAAAGCTGTTTTCCCCCTCTCTCATGGTAAGCGTTTCCGCGCCACACCTTCATCTCGATTACACTCTGTTCCCCGCGGTAATCGATCACCAGATCCATCCGCTCCCGGCTTCGCGTCTCCGCTTCCACATAGCAGTTTCCAACACCGTTGATGATCGGTTTCAAAAACAGCATAAAGTAACGCCTGCCCACATCTTCCAGAAACGTTTCATCCCTGTCCCCATAGAGGTCGTCAAACGTCTCCACAAACTTTTCCAGCACACGCCGCACGTTCAGATGTCCGCCGACAATAAACTGGCTCCCCTCCCTTGCTCCTGCATCGTACATTTTGCTCGTCGCGAACTCTTCGGAAATAAACAGGTTGTAAAGCACCGTCTCAAAAATCCGGTTGGCAATCACTGCCGTCCCGCCTCTGTTTTTGATAAAGCCGAACATCGCCGCCATCTCGATATACTGATTCTGCGGGACATAGGGAATCTGCTTTCCCGTAAACAGCAGTTCATACAGTACGGTGCGAAGCATCGGATACTCCGCTAACTTCCCGGTCAACGACTGAAACAGCGTATTGTTGTCACTGGTCAGCAGTTTTACCGCCTCCAGAAAACCTTTCTTTGTCCAAGCGCTGCTTTTATCTGGGAAATGCTCCGTCCCGGCAATCTCCTCATCCATGAATTTGCAGAGCCTTGACACCAAATACGGATAACCAGACGTATAATCATAAAGGAGCCCTGACAGTTCTTTTATGTCCATACCGGTCTGGTGGTCTTTCTTATATTCCTCCAACATCCCGCTTATGTCTTTCGCGGAAAAATGCATAGTTATATTAAAATCCGCCGCAATATCGAATGTCGTAAACTCCCGTCAGTATGACAGACTGAAATGTGGAGATTCTTTTTCTCATCAGATAATACTGCCGCAGTCCCGCAAGAAAATCAATAAACACCTAATTGTTCGAAGCAGAGTCTACTTCATCAATCAGTAATACGATCTTTTTTCAGAATTCCCGCACCATTTCAGCAATAAAATAAACAACGCAGATATTGTCATTTCTCTGACTTTATGATCAGCATACTGCTCAAATTCCGCTTTCAGATCATCTGGCATATTTTTGCCGCACAACAGTAACTGTCTTGAAAAAGCTGCGACAAAGTTCTGCTCGGATACAAAATCTGCATAGCTGATTCCCTGAAAATCCAGGCTGATCACCTCATAGTCCTTTTTCAAATACTCTGCAAGCGCCGCCAATACAGTTGTCTTTCCATACTGTCTGGCCCTGTTGATCGTAAAATATTTTTCGGCATCCACCATAGCCCTGATTCGCTCAAGCCGTCCTGTCAGATCCACCATATAATGCATTTGCGAATCACAATATCCCTCCGTATTAAACGTTCTTGCCATCTATCAAAACGCCCCCTTCCCGGTTACGTCATCCCTTTTTCACTTTAATCTCCGATACTTTCTAATTATACTATAGGTACTGATAAAAGACAAATCTCTTTATCGCCCAAAACTGCATCTCTCCATCTTTTTCAAATGTAAGGTTTCCGCAAGCCTCAGGAAAGGTTCTTTTAAGGTTCACGCAGTAAAATTTACTCAAATCAAATTCTGAGGAGGAGGTATCTCATTACCATGATGGACTACATCATTGAAACAAAAAATCTCACCAAACAGTACGGCACCGCAAAAAGCGTAAACAGTTTAAACATCCACGTTCGGAAAGGCCGGATCTACGGACTGCTCGGGCGAAACGGCGCCGGGAAGACCACCACCATGAAAATGCTGCTCGGCCTTACTAAGCCCACTTCCGGCGAAGTGATGATTTGGGAAAAATCCCTTGCCGGAAACGAGAAGAACGCTTTGCCCCGGATCGGCTCCCTGATCGAATCCCCCGGTTTTTATCCCAACCTTACGGCCACCGAAAATTTACAGATCTTCGCCGCCCTGCGGGGTTTGAACGACAAATCCGCGGTAAAGGAAGCCCTGGAACTGGTAAGCCTGCCCTATAAAGACAGGAAGCTGTACTCCCAGTATTCCCTGGGCATGAAACAGCGGCTCGCCATCGCCCTCGCCGTGATGCATGATCCCGAGCTTCTGATCCTGGACGAACCGATCAACGGTCTGGATCCCATCGGTATCGCAGAGGTGCGCGCTTTTATCCGTGCCCTATGCGACGAGAGAGGAAAAACCATCCTGATCTCCAGCCATATCCTGTCCGAGATCGCCCTGCTCGCCGATGATATCGGCATTATAGACAAAGGTGTCCTGTTGGAGGAGGAGAGCCTCGGAGAACTGGAAGCAAAAAGCAGCAGGTACATCCGCCTCACCGTCTCCGATTCCGACAAAGCTGTAAAGATACTGGAGCATCAATTTCACGAATACCGATACGCTGTGCAGGATGTCCACGGTCTGCAGATCTATAATCCGGATCTCTCCGTGGGCAGGATCGTCACGGCCTTTGTAAAAGACGGTTTGGAAGTATCGGAAGCTTTTATCCATGAGGAAAGTCTGGAAGACTATTTTAAACGGGTGACAGGAGGTGAGGGCATTGCTTAAACTGATCAGATGTGAATTTTTGAAAATCAAAAGAAAAAAATTATTCCGGATCGCTTTTCTCACCACCTTTATTATGCCTGTCTTTTATTTCATGATCATAAAGGAGGCAACTCTCGACAATCTCATGTCGGTGGTGCAGGAGGAGAACGGCTTTCTGGTGCTGATTCCCCTCTCCATCGTGCTGGCCGCCAACCTCTTTTTCGAGGAACAGGATCACGACACCTTAAAAAACCTGCTGTGTATCCCAGTCACAAAGTCAAGGCTTGCTCTGGCAAAACTTTTTGTCATTCTGCTCTTTGACCTCGCCTATGAACTGGCGGGCTTTCTCGTCTCTCTCCTGCTCGCGCTCTTTTCCGACGTTCCGTTGAACGGGCTGGGGAAAGAATTTCTTCTGACCGTTTGCTGCGGCGTGCTGCTGTGGGCGGCGTCGATGCCCTGCCTGCTCTTTGTGATCTGGTGCAACAGATCCTACATCATCTCCGTGATCATCGCCTTCGCCTACACGACGCTTGGGTATATTCTGCACATCAGCGACGCGGTGATACGGGTACCTCTGGGATGCAATCTGCCCACTTTTCTCCCGGTTCCTGTGATCTTCCGGTGGCTTTATCAGTTTCACTCTCTGGAGAACGCGGGCTCTGTGCTCACGGAATTTTATGAGGGATTCCGCCCTTATTTCGTGCCCACACCGGCGGTTTTTGCCATCCTCATTGGGGAAGCGCTTTTCTGCATCCTTATCATGATAAAAATATATGAGAAACAGAAAATTTAATTTCAGACAGGAGGAAACACCATGTTTGCCATGATAAAAACCGAATTTCAGAAAATAAAGCGGTACCACATCCTGCTGATCGGCCTGATCGGCATGGCATGTTCGCCGTTACTTCAATACCTTTCTCAGCTTGTGATGAATGAGGAGCTGAGAAACCCCCACTTTAATTTTGCAGCTCTGATCGACAACACGATCTGGGGCAACACGCAGATCTTCATGCCGGTCTTATTCACTCTGACCGCGGGCTACCTGATCAACAGGGAGTATACCGACGACACTCTGAAAAATATCCTGACCGTTCCTGTCTCCTGGCGGAGATTTCTCTGCGGGAAACTGGTTTCCATGGGTATTCTGGCGGTACTCTTCGGCATCTACAGTCTGATTGTCACCGCGCTCATCAGCGCCCTTGCCCATCTCCCAGATATCCGTTTTGCCGTCTTTCTCAGGGCTCTTCCTCAGATGACTGCCCTTTCGGTCTGCGTCTATATTGTCGTTTTGCCGCTTATCGCCTTCTGCAGCAGGAAACCCGGACTGTTTATGTCAGGTTCGGTGGTATCCTTTCTGGCCGGGTACTGCGTCCTGTTCTTCAAGGAGGGGCTGCTACGGAATATCTATCCCTTCTCGGCGGCTCTGACTGTGATAGGCTTTGATACCGCCGATTATGCGGGCACATCCGAAACGGGAAGTATGCCCCTTGCGCTCCTCTCTCTCGGCACGACGCTTTTGATCAGCGCAATACTGATCCTCACCGGAAGGACGCCGGAGACTGCACAGAAGAAGAAACCTTCCAAAAAATCGGGCGCTTCTTATCGTCCCGCACAGAGAGCACGCAGAGCTGCCGGCAAATTCTAAATTTCTCCGGCATCTACTTTTCCGGCGCTGTCTTTTCTGGCAACGTCGGAATTTCTTCCTAAATCTATTTTCAAAGTTCCCTCTAGCTCTCCATTCCATCGTCTTTCAGTCAGTGGTATAAATGATAGAAAACTGCTTTCCTTCACAGCAATACAGCCTCACCCCGCCAGCACACCGTCCACGATCCGCACAATACGCTTTGCGGATCGTGCCACCTCCAGATCGTGGGTGATCATCACGATCGTATTGCCCATTTCATTCAGTTCTTTAAAAAGCTTCAAGACATCTCTCCCACTGGTCTGGTCCAGAGCGCCGGTAGGCTCGTCGTCCAGCAGGATCGCCGGTTTTCCGACTAACGCTCTGGCAATCGATACCCGTTGTTTCTGGCCGCCGGACAGCTCGTTTGGTTTATGCAGGATCCTTTCCCCAAGCCCCAACAGATGGATCGTGTCAATGCATTTTTCCTCCGCTTCCCCATGTTTCATTCCTCGCATCAATAAGGGCATAATAATATTCTGCATCACATTGTAGGTAGGAATCAGCTGGTAATTCTGAAAGATAAACCCTATCTTCCGATTCCTTACTTCCGTCAGGTCATCCTCCTTTGTCTCATGGATCGCCATGCCGTCCAGAAAATATTCTCCGCTGTCCATAATATCCATACAGCCGACAATATTCATAAAAGTAGTCTTACCGGATCCCGACGGCCCCAGTATGGCCACATACTCTCCTTTTTCCACGGAAAAGTCAATATTTTTCAGAATGGGCAGTCTTTCTTCTCCCAGCATATATCCCTTGTTGATTGCTTTCATGGTAATCATACTCTGTCTCCCGACACCTCAGACGAATGTGAAGGCACGTCTGTCTGAGGCATAAACACAACATTAAAAATCTTTCTCCGTTTTTTCTTCCTGCAATATCCCCGGTCATTCCTGATTTAACGCGACCACCGGCACCAGTCTCGACGCCTTGTATGCGGGATAAAACCCGAAAATACTTCCGGTTATCACCCCAAACAGTAACGACAGCACCGCCCCCTGAACAGACAGTTCCACCCGCACGGAAAACAGTTCCACGACGGGCGTGACCGCCAGTGCAAGCAGTACTCCCAGCACACCCCCTACCAGACTGGTACAGCCTGCCTCCAGAAGAAACTCCAAAAGGATTTCCTTCCTGGAACAGCCGATGGCTTTCAGAATGCCGATCTCATTCGTCCTCTCCTTCACTGTCACAAACAGCACGTTCATAATACCTATTCCGCCTACGATAAAGACAATAACGGCCATGGAGATCAGCAAAAGCGTCAGCGTTTCGTTGGAAGCAGATGCCGCTTCCATCTTGCTCCCCGCATCAGAAATGGTAAACGCAGTATTGGGATAGCTCTCCTTTAACTCGCTCTCCACGTCCGCCATCACGCTCTCCACAGCTTCCACATCGTCCGCTATCACCGTGATCGTCGGGCTGATATCGTTTCCGGTTATGTATTTGATTCCTGTTTCATAGGGAATAAAGACCGTCTGGTCCGGGCTGATACCAGATGCGACACTGCCCATCTCCGAGAGAACACCTCCCACCACATAGGCTCTGTCATCAATATACAACGTATTGTCGTAAGCATTGTAGGCACTGCCGAAAACCGCGTTTGCCACAGCCGATCCCAGAATACAGATCTTTTCCTTATTCTGATTATTTTCCTCTGTCAGAAATTCACCGATCGCCATCCCCAGATTGCTGATCGTCCCATAATTATGCAGTACTCCCGCCACTGTATAATAGGAAGAGGTATCCAGTTCCCCGCCTTCCACGGAAGCGGTAGCGGAATAGGAGATCGTTGCATCAGAAATCTCGGGAACAAAAAGCATCAGGTTTTCCGCATCTTCATAAGTTAAAGTTACCTTTTCGTTTACAACGTTTTCCTCATAGGAGATATCCACAGCGCCTGCATTCAAATTTTTAAACTGTTCCGCCACCTCTTCCCTGCCGCCCGTGCCTATGGCAAGTACCATCATGATCGTAGCTGATCCCGCTACGATACCAATGGAAGTCAGAATGACCTTAAACTTATTCTGTGACAGATTCAGCCAGACCAGTCTGAAAATTTCTGATAATCTCATGTTTTGCCTCCTGATGCCTTAAACTCTGCTCTCTATCAGCACAATATCCCCTTCCGAAAGCCCTTCCACAACCTGTATATAAATACCGTCCGAAAATCCTGTGCTGATTTCCTTTTTTACGGTATTTCCTTCTTCATCCCGAACCTTTACATAACTCTTTTCATTTTCCGTGATAACAGCCCGTCTGTAGATATACAATGTCTCCTCACTCTGTTTTGTCACAAACGTGATATCTCCTGTCATTCCCTGGAAAAGTTTTGACACATCGCCCTCCAGGGTGACTGTCACATCATACAGGACATTCCCGTCAGAGTCCGTGGAAGCGTCTGAGATCTCCGTAACCTGTGCCCTGAAAATCTCCTCCGGATAGGCCGTAAAACTGATATTTGCCTCCGATCCGAGAGAGATATCCTCCATATCTTTCTCATCCACCGTTACCGACATGGCCACATCTTCCATATCATAAAGCGTCACTAACACGCTGCCTGTCGAGATACTATCCCCTTCTTCCAGTTCCACGCCTGTGACAATGCCGTTATATTGCGCGAGCACTCCACTACCGCTTATGTAAGAACTGTATGCTTCCCACTTTTCTTTGGTTTCCTCATAGATTTCTTCCTGGACTGCGGCATCTTCCTCCAGATTTGCAAGGGTGACATCATAGGTTTCCTGAGCCGTATCATAAGCCAGTTTTCTCAGGTCATAGGTCTGCTTTGCGTTAAGCTGTCCTGTCTCCAACTCCCGCAGCGCCGCACTGTAATTTTCAGAGGCCTGTTCCACATTTTCCTGCGCCTGTTCCACACTGTTTTCAAGCTGCTCTTTCTGCTTCTCCAAAGAATCTGCAGTGGCCTGTGCGCTTTCTGTCAATTCATAATAGTATACATAACCTGCGGCATCCGAGGCCGATGTATGGTTCAGGCTGTATGTACAATTCTCCAGGATCTGCAGCGCATCCTCGTAGGAATCCATAATATCTTCAAGTCTGGCCTGATATTCGGCAAGAGATGTCTCCGCCCGTTCCAGAGCGATACTGCAGTTTTCCACAGCATCCTGCAGTTCTCTGATCGCGGCATCATATTCCGTCCCGGCATAATTCCCGTAGGCCACACTGCTCTCATATGTATATTTCGCTGTCTGCTTCGACAGCGTCTGGTCCGCATAGAGCGCATCCAGATCCGCTTTTGCCTTTTCCACGTTTGTCTGCAGTTCCTGCTCCAGCCCGGATACGCTCTCCTCCTCAATCACATACAGGATATCGCCTTTTTCCACCTGCTGACCTACCGACACCGAAACCTCTGCCACTGTCAGACTGAAATCATCCCCCGTTCCCGTCATATTTCTGCTGCCGTCTAACATCTGGCTGAATAAATCCGGTGTGCCTCCCCCTGACGCACCCATGCCGCCAGAAGGCATCATCCCACCGACGTTCCCGAAATTCCGGTCACCGGTATCTTCTTTCGTACTTTCCGTATCTGCTCTCTGCAGAGCACTCATATCCAGATCAAAGGTCTGCTCTACCGTGCCGATATCGACACTGCCGCTCTTTGTAACGCCTGCTGTAAGCGTTCCATACTCCACCTTCGTTTCCTTATAAGTGACCGTCTTCTCTTTCTCGTTTTTATGAATAAATATAGCAATAACAGTTACGAGAAGAAACAGACCGACCGCCGTCCCGGACAAAATCCACCATTTTGTTTTTCCTGTTTTCTTTTTCTCTGAATCCATGAGCTCAAACCGCCTCTCCCATATCTGCAAAACTCTCTGTCAGCTTCCGCCTCCCGCAGGCACTCCGCCATTTCCCCCCGTAGGCATTCCTTCTCCCGACGGCATTTAGCCTCCGGATAGCATTCCTTCCCCGGATGGCATTCTTCCTCCGGATGGCATTCCGCCACCAAACGGCATTTCTCCGCCGGATGGCATTTTGCCGCCAAACGGCATTTCGCCGCCCTCAAAATCCCCGTCCGGCATGCCTTCCACTCCGGCTCCTTTGCCGGGGCCTGCAGGTTCCGAATCCCCGGTTTCGCTTTCGGCATCACCGTCTTCTGCCTCCTGTGCATCGCCTATGTCCTCCTCTTCCGCATTCACGCGGCTTGCCAGATAGACGGTATCCCCCTCTTCCAGACCGGAAAGGATCTCCACATAAATGCCGTTATCCATTCCGGTCTCCACCTCTTTTTGCTCCATTTCTCCCGCAGACGTCTTATAATAGACATAATATCTTCTATTTTCTTCCATAACCGCTTTCCTGGAAATATATAACACATCTTCCTTCTGCTTTGTCACAAAAATAACATCCGCCGTCATACCGCTGTACAGAAGCGTGGTGTCTCCCTCCACGGCAATGACTACCGTATAACTGACCGCATTGCTCTCCCTCGACGTCGCCGTGGTATCGATGGAACGTATGCTGCCCTCATAAACGGTATCCTCATAGGCTGTGAATGTGATGTCCACCTTATCCCCGACGTTCAGATCTACAATATCTTCCTGTGTCACGTCCACGGAAATGGTCATGTCATCCGGCGCCGCATAGGAGATCATTGTGCCGGCATCCCGCAGACTGTCCCCCGCCTCATAGAGCACTTCCGTGACAATTCCGGCCTCTTTTGCATACAGACAGCCATCCTCTCCCACAAAGGCCTCAAAGGCTGACAGCTGCTTTTCTATCTGCTCCTTTTCATCCTCCGCCTCCTTCAATGTCTCTTTCAGGCTTTCCAGCTCTGCCTCATATGTCACCCGGGCATTCTCTCCGTTTATCATACTTTCCTGATAGGTCTCATCGGTCTCCAGCGCACTGATCCTGCTTTTTGCCGCCACATCTTCCAGTTTTTCCTGATAAGCTGCAATTTTTCTGTCATTATCCTCCAATGCCTGTTCAGCTTCCTGCAAAGCCTTTTTTGCATTTTCATACCGTGTCTGCAGATTCAGGTAGCTTTTCTGCATGATCATGAAGTTTACTGTATTGCTCTCTTCCTCCAAAACAGGCTTTTGCGCATCCAGATAGTCTTTTGCTGCCTCATTGTAATCCTTTGTGGCTTCCTCCAGTTTTTTCTGCAATAAAATGATGTTGGCGGTACGTTTTTCTATCTCCACCTGCAGCAGGGCGCTCTCATGGACGACGGACAGAGAAGAAGTTTCGTGGATCGATGACGCATATTGTTCATGGAGTTTCAGGATCGCCGCATCCGTTTCCGCCTCCAGCGCCGATAAATTGTACCCTGCCTGTGCTTCCGTATAGGCAGCCTGCGCTTTGGCCGCAGCGTTTTCTAAAAGCATTCTCACATCTGAAATACTGTCCTGCGTAAATCGATACAGAATATCTCCCTCCGAGAGCCGTTCCCCGGTTTTCACATACACCTCTTCTATTTTTAAATATTTCTGCACCGTTTCGTCACTTTCATCCTCCTCGTCCTCCTCCTCTTCGTCCGTACTGACATCCAGATCCAGATCATAGACAACAGATGTCACGCCATATTCCAGGGATCCGCTTTCCGTGACGCCGGCTTTCAGGGTTCCCCGCTCCACAGTCTGTTCTTTATATACCCACTGCTCTTTTTCCATAAGCGGTGCGACAAAAACGGTATAGCAGGCCGCTGCAGTCAGGAGAATGCCTGCAATGATTAGTACGATCCATTTCAGCTTCTTTCTTTTTTTCACGGTTTTTTCCTCCCGCTGTCATTTCCAGGCACTCTCTCCCCGGAATCACCGTCTGTCCGTAATTCTGTCCCTTCAGGTACGGACATTTCTCCCGGTGTTTCTATTTCCCCAGGTACTGGTATTTCTTGCGGCATTTCCATTGCTTCCAGTTCTTTCCCTTTGGTATTTTCAAGGTTATTTCTTCCTTCGGGTATTGCATCCTGCGCAGATTCTCCTGCCATGGAAATCGCTTCCTGAATCTCTTCCTTTGCCATGCCGAATACTGTCACCACCGATTCATTGGCTGAAATTGCCGTCGTCTCTCCTTTCAGCTTTCGCCTTCGCCTGACTGCCACTTAACACCTTACTGTCCTTCTCGTATTGCAGAGTGATCTTACTCTGCTCGTACTCTATCTTTCCCGCCCGGTATGCCAGATCCGCTTCCCGCAGAGTCTTCTCCAACTCCTCCCGCACGTCAGAAATACTCTCCTCCGAAAGCTTCAAAACTTTCGTCCCCTCCTCTACCAGATCTTCCGAATGGATATATACCTCTTCTATCTCCAGCCCGGCGGTTAAATTTTCCACCTCAAATACTTCCTCGGCAATTCCCATATTTGTCACACCGCTTGCCAATATCATTTCTTCTGAGACGGTAAACTGTATTTCCCCGCCCGGCATATTTTCAAACGAAAAATCCCTGTTTTTCTCTCTGCCGCTTTTTGACAGAAAAACTGCCGCACCCGCGACACCAGAGAACATCAACAGAAAAACTGCCAAAAACAGTTTCAGCCTTTTTCCTGACCTTTTGAAAACCTCCCTACCGCGCACATTCCCGCCCGACTTTCTGATCTCCATTTCATCCTCCTCCGATTTTCAGGATATCCCATCAAACTCCTCATTCATTTTACAATTGTTTGTTGAAAGGAAGCTGAAAGAAACGATGAAGAATCTGTGAAAAGCATTTTTGAAAAGGAACTTTTTTCAGATATTTTTCAGCTTTTTCATGTAATATTGTACTATAGTAAAAACGACGTCACTTTACAGCGGGGCATGGTCATGAAAATACTTGTAATTGAAGATGAAAAACTGTTGGCGGATTCTATTCGGATTCTGTTATCGAAAAAGGGATTTGATGTGGAAGTCGCCTGCGACGGGGAGACCGGTGAAGAATATGCGAAACTGGGAATATACGACCTTCTGATCTTAGATGTGATGATGCCGGGCATGAACGGCTATGAAATTGCAGAGAAAGTCCGTGCCATGAAATGCGGCGTTCCTATTTTAATGCTGACCGCAAAATCGGAGCTGGAAGACCGCATCAGGGGATTAAACTCCGGCGCTGATTACTATCTGACCAAACCCCTCGACACGAGAGAACTCTTAGCCTGCATCAACGCGCTGTTGCGCCGTCAGGGTTCACAGGTGGATGAAGTCTCTTTCGGCAATACCTCTCTGGATCTGTCCTCGGCCATGCTGCTTTGCGGCACAAATTCCATACGCCTCTCCGCAAAAGAGTTTGATATTATGCGCCTCCTGCTTCAAGCCGGCGACCGCAATCTCTCCAAGGAAACCATCCTGGCGCGGGTATGGGGCTACGATTCCGACGCGGTGGAAAATCATGTGGAAGTGTATATCGGCTTTCTGAGAAAGAAACTCACAAACATCGGTTCCGATATCCGCATTAAAGCCATCCGCAAAATGGGATACCATCTGGAACTGGAGGACTTATGACTAAAAAACTGAAACTGAAATTTATGGTGATCCTTATGAGCATTATGACCGTTATGCTCTGTATCATTCTGTCCATGATCTGGTTCTTCACTAAGAGGAATCTGGAAAACGACAGCATTCATATGATGCAGAATATTGCGGACAAGCCTTTCCTGCTCCCCCCGCCTGACGAACCTAAAGACGCCATGCGTCTTCCTTACATTACCATTCAGCTTGACAGAAATAAGGAATTACTGTCCGCGGCGGGCGGATATTATGACCTTACCGATGAGAACTTCCTGAAAAAGCTGATTGACTCCGCCCTCCTGCATGATGCCCCCGTTGGACTCATGGAAGATTACAACCTTCGGTTTCTGCGCAGAGATACTCCGGCCGGCTATACTCTTGTCTATGCGGATATCTCCAGTGAACAGACCATCTTACACAGTTTACTGCAAAACTGCCTTTTTGTCAGTCTTTTCTGTCTTTTTGCCTTTTTCTGTATCAGTTTTGCGTTAGCCGGATGGATCGTGAAACCGGCGGAAAAGGCCTGGCAGCAGCAGCGTCAGTTTATCGCCGATGCGTCCCATGAACTGAAAACACCTCTGACTGTCATTATGGCAAATGCGGAACTTTTACAGAGCCCTGATCAGGACGGGAAAAGTCAGAACGTATTTTCCGCCAACATTCTGACCATGTCCGGGCAGATGCGCAGGCTGGTAGAACAGCTGTTGGTGCTTGCCGGAAATGATGAGGCGGCTTCTCACACGGCGTTTTCTTCTTTTGATTTAAGCAGGCTTATCGCGGGAGCCATCCTGCCTTTTGAACCGGTATTCTTTGAGCGGGGGCTTACCCTGCATACCGACATCACAGAAGGTATCCTGATAAAAGGCGATCCCGATAAACTGCGTCAGGTTCTGGACATCCTGCTTGACAATGCGCAAAAATATTCCCGGGAAAAAGGCGCTACCTGGGTGACCTTACAAAAGCGTAGCAAAAAACACTGCCTTCTGACAGTTGCCAACGAGGGAGATGCCATACCCGACAAACAATTAAAGAACCTTTTTAAACGATTCTACCGTGCCGATGAGGCCAGAACCCGGAACGGCAGTTTCGGCCTCGGCTTATCCATCGCCGAATCCATCGTCACCTGTCACAAAGGGAGAATATGGGCGGAGAGCAAAAACGGTGTTAATACTTTTTATGTTCTCCTTCCGATCACCGATGTCATTCTGTTCGCCTCTTCACTCTCCCACAGACAATAACCCCTAAAAGCAGCATCACCGGAAAAACAATCCCCGCTAAAACGCCCATCTTCAGATTATCTCCCAGCGCTCCCGATACCATCCCGACAAGCGTCGGCCCGCCCGAACAGCCGACGTCTCCGCCCAAAGCAAGCAGGGCAAACATGGCTGTCCCGCCCTTCGGCAGCGTAGCGGACGCCTTGCTGAAAGTCCCCGGCCACATGATTCCCACCGACAGCCCACAGACGGCGCAGGCGATCAGGGAAAGTTCCGGCATCGGAAACAGGGATATTCCCAGATAAGACAGGATGCACAGGATACTGCTGCCAATCATAAAACGGTCCAGATCGATGCGGTCCCCGTATTTGCCGTAAAACAGTCTGGAACTTCCCATCAGAATCGCAAACGCCATCGGCCCGGCCAGATCCCCCGCTGTCTTGGAGATGCCAAGCCCTTTCTCCGCAAACGTGGAAGCCCACTGGCTCACCGCCTGCTCGCTGGCTCCCGCACATACCATCATGATCAGTAGCACCCAGAAAATTTTGATCCGGAACAGTTCTTTTAAAGTAAAGCCCCTCTCCCCCTCTTCCATCAGCGGCGCGATCGGAACTTTCATAAAGGCCACAGCGTTTCCAGCCGGAATAAGCGCCCAGATCACCGCCAGTATCTTCCAGTTTTCAATACCGACTATGTAAAAAAACAACGTTGAAAGCAGTACCACACCCGCATGGCCCCAACAGTAAAAGGAATGAAGCATACTCATCGCTTTCTCCTTGTTGTCGGAAGGACAGGCCTCCACAACGGGGCTGACAAGCACCTCCAAAAGTCCGCCGCCCACCGCATAGATCATGACGGCGATCAGAATTCCCACAAAAGGCGCCGGCAGGATCTCCGGTAAAACGGTGAGAAGGATCAGACCTGCGGCTGACAACACATGGGCCAGAATCATCGATGCCCGATACCCTATCTTATCCACAAATCCCACCGAAAGAAGATCCACAAGCAGCTGTACGCCAAAGTTAAACGTCACAAGCAGTGTGATCTGAGACAACGGAATGTGGTAGCTTCTCTGAAAAAACAAAAATAAAAGCGGTGCAAAATTGTTGACGACTGCCTGCACGATATACCCTACGAAACAGGCTGTGATCGTTTTATCGTATTGATTGTTCATGTTTTTCCTCTCTGGCAGTCAGCGCCCTCCCGGCGCGCCTACTGCCTACTCCCGGCCAATCCCCATATCCCAGAGCTCCTCCACATAATTGTCAACCCACTTTACTCCGTGGAGATACCAGTTCTGCCGCTCCCCCCGCTTGATATGAGGGGAATCCAGATGGGGCTGCCAGAGAATGATCTGAGCCGGGGGCGCCTCGTAAATCCTGTTGAGCACCTCCAGGTCCTCCGGATAGCGCAGCCACAAAGACCGGTCCGGATTGGGGTTTTCCCGCCGCCACAGAGCAAATTCAGTGAGAAAATTTTTATATTTCGGCATCTCAAGTTCCCGGAAAATATCTTCCGGTAAAACAAGCCGCGGCGCCAGAACTAAAATAGATTCCCTCTGGCTATGGAACAGATATCGCAGTCTCGCTTTTTCCTCCGGCTCATTACCCTCATAGGTGAATTTCTCCATAATCTTCTCATACACTTCCCGCTGAAACGCAGGGTAGTCCTGTAACTGCATTTGTTTTATCTCCCGATGATCTGAATCTGATTCCCGGGTACCATAAATTGCCTTGCCGGCCTGAAACTGATTTTTCCAACTAAGACCTGGACACCCTTACTTTCAGTAACACTGAAATTATATCACAGGCCTGGTCAGATCACAACAATCCGTCAGCCAACTTTATCAGCCCACAGTAACAGTTTAACCCTGGACAAGCCTGCAAGACTTTCCCAGGGTTAAACTGTTACTGCCCGCTTCTCACGGCAGGGACCACTCTGCAATACTTTTCACCTCTCCGTCCTCCAGCTCAAACGACCAGAAGATCGGAAAGTTCGTCTCCTGCCAGTACCGCACAAACTCCTCCCTGCTTAATTCTACCGATTCCCCCTGATGATTTTCCAGTACATGATACGTGCAGTTCTCGCGGATCCGGCAGGTAACGTCCTCCCCCTCCAGATCCACGATCTCAAAGCCTGCGTCCGCGTCGTACTCCGGTTTCCAGTCCGGACTTTCAGGCGTCACCCAATCCTGCCTGTCTATCGTCACTGTGCCGTCGTCAAAAGCAGAAATATACCCGAGAACCTGGGCGGACAGGGCGCCCGTCTCCGTGATATGCTCCCCCGGCAGAAGCACCGCAAAAGTATCCGCGATCACCGGCAGCTCTCTTCCCCAGCCTTCCTCCGCTTCCACGGGATAGGAATAGCTCACGCACCATACGCCGGTCTCCGCTTCATACAGTCTGACATGATAGCGGATGCCACCCTCCTCTCTCACCATGCCGGTCTCATCCGGCGTATACCCGTCATCCGTCAGAATCTGTTCGATCGGATAGCCGCTCTCAAATCCCGCCACCCAGATCAGGACATTCGCATTCGCTGCCGCGCACCACATATCCGCCTCCACCTTCTCCCATTCCCCGTCTGGCAGGTAGAGTATATATCCGTTTTCCACGACAAGCCTGGCGGTCTTTTCCTCAGGTATCCCTTCCTTCATGATCGTCAGGGTTATTGTCTCCTGCGCCGTCTGCACATCAGCGGAATCATTTCCCGCAAGGGTTCCCCCATTTTCCGCTGCAGGCAGCTCACCCCGCTTCCAGTAAACCTCCTCATCGTGCCAGTCCATCAAAATATATTCCACTCCGTTTTCGCTCCCATAGGCTAACGAAAGAATCTCCTTTTCTGCACTCACTTCCTCATAGGGATCGATCTCCACAGTCACTGCGCCGCCTGCCTTCACACACTGCCCGGTTCCGCCGACGCCAATGCCGATATAGTAACTGAACGCTCCCGTCTCCGCTATTTCCATTCCATCGCCATAAGAAATTCCGGTTCCCCACAGAGAAGAGTCCGTCCGGTCAAAATCGATGATCCAGCTGCCCGCCATCTGTGCAAAAAGATCCCCGCCCGACAGCTCTCCCGCTGTCCCTGTACTCTGACCATCGGATATCCCTGCTCCCTCAGCAATACTTTCCTCTTTATTTTTTACTAACGAACACCCCATTAACGTCCCCGCGCTGATCGCCAGAATTGCTGTGCAGGCCAGTATGTACAGGCCGTTTCTTTTTCCTGTTTCTGATAAAATATTCTGAAACCGCTTTTTCATGATCTTCTTCCCCCCGTAAAATCCCGTTGACAAAAGCACACTTCTATCACACCCTTTGTGGAGCGTGGAAAGCAGCGTCTCCGTATATGCCTTACGCGTCTCAAAATCCGCACCCTGCACTACTTTTTCGTCACAGGCAAGCTCCATATCAACGGCAGCCTCCCTCTGCATGATCCATACAAGCGGATTAAACCAGTGCACCGCTGCTGCCAGCATAAATAACAGCTTACACCAGGTATCCTTTCTCCTGTAATGCACCAGTTCATGCCGCAGGATAAAAGACAGTTCCACCCTGTCATAGTAAACTTCCGGCAGGATCAGAACCGGTTTCAGGAAACCCACCAGCATCGGACTGGGCGCTTCATAAAACTCCATAACCAGTATGGTACGCTTAATATGCAATTCGTATTTACACCGCAAAAGCTGCTGTAATATGGCAGCATCTTTGATCACGGTTCCCTCCCGGAACACCCGTCTTCTATAATATAAATACGAAAATATATTTATCAATATATACAAAACACATCCTGCCGCCCAGAGGCACGCCAGAACATCCAGCGCTGTAATTTTCCGCCCTGTCTGCACTTTAAGCGGGGTTGTCATCTGCTGTGGTACCTCTACGACCACTCTCGGAGAACGAAGCCTGCCATCCTCCGCCTCTGCCTCTTCCCTGTTTTCCGCCGTAGCCGCGATATGGCTTCTCCACTGTTTCACAAGATCCGCTGCCGATCCTGTGCCCCCTCCCCCGAAGGGAACCGACAGCCGAACCGCCAACACGCACCAGACCAGATATTTCCATTTCGCGGCGTACCTTTTTTGCAAAAGCGGAGAAATCAGAAGCAACAGTAAAATGAGCACACTGACAGACAATGAGATCCCAAACACTGAAAGAAACAGATCTGTCATCGTGTTTCCCCCTCTCCGGCATTCTCCTCCAGCCTGTTTAAAAACTCCCGCAGTTCCTCCACATCGGAACTTTTGATGGCCTTGCTGTTATAAAGGCAGGAGACCATATTCAGAATGGAATTATCGTAGAGCTTTTCCAGAAAATGTCTGCTGGCTCCCGTTTTATATTCCTTCTCTGAAATGAGCCAGCTGTACAGGTTTGTCCCCGTGGAACGGTCACAGCTCACAAATCCCTTGTCCGCAAGCCTTGTGAGGGATGTCATCAGCGTAGACAGCTGCCACTTTCGCAGCCCCTGTAATTTTTTCAGTATGTAATTAGAGGACACCGCCGTCTCCGCATCCCATATCACCTGCATGATCTCCAGTTCCGCTTCCCCCAGTTTCTTTCTGATCTCCGTCATATTTGCCTCCTATTCCAGTTCCGCATAGACTTCTTCAGTACACCTCTTCCCAAGGACAAATTTACAGCCGCATTGCGTCTGTAAATTGTCCTGTGCACTTCCGAAGTCTATGCTGTTTTCCAGTTCCGCATAGACTTCTTCAGTACACCTCTTCCCAAGGACAAATTTACAGCCGCATTGCGTCTGTAAATTGTCCTGTGCACTTCTGAAGTCTATGCTGTTTTCCAGTTCTGCTGTTTTCCAGTTCCGCATCCCCCGTCTTATCTCTCCATCCCGTAGAACACGATCTTCCATCCGTCTTCCTGTTTTTCCACTTCCATCGTCAGATAACAGAAGCCTTCTCCCATACCTGTCATCTGGCAGTCCATGGAGAGGGTATATGTATCCCCGATCTTTACCTCCCCAATGTCCTCCAGCCCCTTCAGAGCCGTCATCCCTGTAAGCTGCGTATCCGCATCCGAATAGACATCTATGTCTCCCTCAAAGGAATCCGCAAGATACTTTCGCATCTCTTCTTTATCGCCGGCAAAATATGCTGTCGAAAAGGGCACTGCAACATCAATGAGCTCCATTGCATCTTCCGACAAAGGCAGACGTTCTCCCGGCTTTTGATTGCCTTCCGGCTGCGATCCCTCCGACACCACTTCTTTCGGTGCGACTTCCCGCCCCCGTTCTGTCTGTATTTCCGCATCCTCCAGAGTTTCTGTCTCCGTCACCGCACAGCCCATTAACATCCCCAGAACCAACGTCATGCAGATCACCGTCGGCAGAAGAAAGAATCCCTTCCTCCGCTTCGACTGTGCCAAAATATTCTGAAACCGTTTTTTCATCACTCCCTTTCCTCCGTAAAACTGCGTTGTCAGCAGATTTGTTCTTTTATACTGCTTGTTTACAGTGGATAACAGAGTCTCCGTATATGCTTTCCGCTCTCCATACGAATTTCCTTTAATCACTTCTTCATCACAGGACAACTCCATATCAACCACAGCCGCCTTCTGCATCAGTGCAATCAACGGATTAAACCAGTGCAGAGCCTTCGCTGCCATAAAAAGGAATTGAATCAGCGTATCATGCCGCTTCATATGGATCAGCTCATGCTTCAGTATATAGAACAGTTCCTGTTCGCTGTATACGTTGTCCGGTATCACCAGAAGCGGACTGAAAAAGCCGATGACCATGGGACTGGCCAAACCGCAATATGTTGTGACGGTAATCTTTCTGTTGATCTTCAGCTCTCTTTTTAAGACAGAAAGCTGCCGTAATACAGGCTCTTCTTCCACATAAGTCCCGTTTTTCATAATCCGTCTTTTATAATGCAAACTACTGTAGATATGCACCGCCACGATACAGACAAAGACTGTAAACCAGATCACTGTCACGATATCCGGCACCAAAAACCATGATCCCCTCTGTTCCGACTGCCCTGTCGGCAGCATAACCGGAATGCCATCTCCGGCAGTCTCCGTGGCAGTGACAGCCTGCGCCACCGGAACTGCGATCTCCATCCGAATCGCCGGCAAACTGAAATTAACCGGAATCATCAACCGTACAGCCAGTCCGATCCATATATAATACCGCCATTTTGATGCATAGCTTTTCCTGAAAAACGGCGCTGTCAAAAGCAGTATCAGTATGACCACACCTGTCGATATGGAAACTTCTATAACAGTCAATAATATATGAAACAGCCACTCCATATTATCTCTCCCCTCAATTATACATCTGTATAACGAATTATACGCTCGTATAATCTCTTTGTCAAGCACTATTCTTTATACCGATACATGCCGCCGTTATATAAGTATTCTCCACAGGCGCCAATCGAGCAGGAGAGATTTTCTTCTCCTGCCTGCCGCGGAGAGCGCCGCCAGCTCCCGGCATACTTCCTTCTGGCGATCCCAGCGCAAAAATAATACCCGGATGTTCCAGATTGCGGAACCTCCGGGTGTTATTTCTACCAGTATTGTCAGTTGATACTTAAACCTGCACTTGCGTATCCTGTGATCGTATTGATCAAAGACAGGCCGCTTGCCGTTGCGTAAAATACTAACATCAGTCTGGTTTGAGCCGTTACCGGAATATTGAGTCCGGTAAGCGCGCCATTTGACAGTGTTCCAATCGTTATACTGCCGGAAAATGCCGGCGCCAGGCTGATCTGTGTTCCGGCAATCGGCGTAAACACATTGTTTGGTGTGGCAAACTGATAAATCTGCGCATTTATCGTTACAGTGGAACCCAGCAGAGAAAATGCCGCTGTCGTACTGAAAAAGGCACTGAACGATGTGATAATGCCTGCGCGCGGAACCTGGAATGCAAAGTTGGAGAGCGTTGCGCTTGCATTGGTAATGTCAATTGTGGAACCTAACAACGTAAGTCCCTGGGCGCTGCTTCCGAAACCGACGAAGGCGGGAAGTCCTGCAAGGCCCCCGGCAACTGTTGTCAGTGAAATCGGAAGTCCCGACGCAAATGGAATAATTGCTCCTGTGCCCGCCACACCGGTAGACCCGGTGGCTCCTGTCGAGCCGGTTGCTCCTGTTGCTCCTGTTGGACCGGTGGCTCCTGTCGGACCAGTTGCTCCCGTTGCCCCTGTCGCTCCTGTTGCCCCTGTCGCCCCGTCAGCTCCTGTCGCCCCTGTCGGTCCGGTGGCCCCGTCGGCTCCCGTCGTTCCTGTCGGACCGGTGGCTCCTGTCGCCCCTGTCGCTCCATCGGTTCCTGTTGCCCCTGTCACCCCGTCAGCTCCTGTCGCTCCTGTCGCTCCTGTGACCCCGTCGGCTCCTGTCGCTCCTGTCGGCCCTGTCGCTCCGTCGGCTCCCGTCGCTCCTGTTGCCCCAGTTGCCCCTGTCGCTCCGTCGGCTCCCGTCGCTCCCGTCGGGCCATCGTCTCCCGGACAGCCTTTTGGGCCCTGGGCCCCGATCGGGCCGGTAACACCCTGCACACCCTGCGGACCGGTCACCCCCTGTGGTCCTATGGAGCCTGTCGGCCCTGTCGGTCCGGTTGGCCCCGGAATACCTCTTGATCCCTGAGGTCCCATATCACCCTGCGGTCCCACCGGCCCTGCCGGACCAATCGGCCCCGCCGGCCCCTGAGGGCCCATATCGCCTTTGGGACCTTCACAACCGGGATCACCCTTGGGACCAATATCACCGCGAACCCCCTGAATGCCCTGAATACCTTGCGGCCCCGCATAACCTCTGGGTCCTGCACATCCCCTTGGCCCGGTATTTCCGGTAGGGCCTACCGGACCTGTATTTCCTCTGGGGCCTCTTGCGCCGGGCACACCCGGAATCCCCTGTGGTCCCATAGACCCCGGATCTCCTCTGTCACCCTTAGGGCCGGGACAGCCGGTATCGCCCTTGATCCCCTGAGGTCCTGCCGGGCCCTGGTCGCCCTTAGGACCTGCCGGACCGCGCTCACAGCAGTGAGAATTGCACTGATTCTGACAACAATTCTGACAGCAGTTACAATAATTACTTTGATTCATCCAATACACATCCTTTCTGAATATTTGTAGAAAAGACAGTTAGATATCTTTTCTACAAATATTTTATGTGACGTGTAGTATTTTGTTACTTTTTGTCGAAAAACCGCGAAAAAACAGCCATCATACAGACTATACCCTGTATTTGTATTAAGGATTTATATTAACCGCAATCCAGGTAATTTACAGACTTTCAAAATACCGTTTATTATATAGATATGCCCGAGAATAAGGCTTGCAGGCTCCGGCTTTCTCATTATATTCTTTTGCCTTTTGCCGGTCTCCCAGCCTGTCATAACATACACACAACTGTAAAAAAGGAACATAATCATAACAGTCCGGCAGCACGAATCCGTCCACATGCTCCCTTTTCGGCAGATTTAGCACCGTTTCATACCAGTAAACAGCACCTTGCAGTTTTCCATGTTCCAGAAAATACTTTCCGATCTCACAGCACAATTCAGCTCTCGGCAGATCAAAACTCAGACTGCGCAAAAGAGCGGTCAGTGCCGCTTCCTCCTGCCCCATCTGCGCATAACATCTGGCGCACACAGAACATGCCTCTATTTTATTTTCGATCCAGCCGTCCTCTTCCTGCAGAAACTGTTCCAGCACGCGGACAGCCTCTTTATACAGTTTATGATAATACAGCTCCCTCCCGTAATAATATTGCTGCCGCGGCTCAAGCGCCTTTCCCTCCTCCAGCATCTTCCTGTATATTCTCAAATTCCGGTCAGGATCGCCCGCACACATTTTTCTGTGACAGATTCCGATATCGGAATATAATATCCTGCCTTCCGGCACAATGACCTCGTGAACAGCTCCGATCCAACGGTATCTGCTGCAATTTCTGATCCACCTTTCCCTGAAATAGGAAAAGGAAGGTCTGCCCTCTTCATCAAATGCCGTATGGTATTTCATCATCACAATATCAATATCCGGTGACAGAGACTGTTTTAACTGAAGAAAGTTCTCTCTTTCCGCCTCCTCCAGAATATCGTCCGCATCCATCCACATGCAATAGTCCATGGAAGCCTTCGAAAAGGAATAGTTTCTGGCATCAGAAAAGTCATCCTTTCATGGATGGGAATAGACCTTCGATGTATATTCGGACGCTATCTCTACCGTTCGATCCGTGGAACCGGTATCCATGATCACAATCTCCTCCACTAACCCTGCCACACTGTCCAGACAGCGTTTCAGATTCATTTCCTCATTTTTGACGATCATACAAAGGCTTATTGTCTGCATCTTCTTCCCTCCTTCCTTTCTACTCTCTCATGAGTTTTTCGATGTTCAGATTCATGTCTATTTTGGATGCACCCGCTGAACAATACCACTCGAAAGCAAACGTGGAACCGACAGGCACCTCTATCATAAAATGCCTTGATATTACCAGCATCTCCTTTCGCCTTGCCGTTTCTGCGTAAGTCGTATAATTTGTCTGTCTGCATCCGTTATAGATCGGTGTAACCTTTACAAAGCCGCGCTTTTCCAACACTGTACAGATATAACAGCTGACTGCATAATACCCCGGCGTCAGCACAATACAGCAGTCATCGCAGGCGGATATATTCCGGGTGATGTCCGATATTTCCACAGGAAGCGGAAGCCAAGCGCTCTCCTGTATGATCAGATCTTTCGCTGAAAACGACGCAAATATGCTGTTCTGTGGGTATCCGGGCGGTCCTGCCGGTCCTCGTGCGCCGGGCTCTCCTTTCGGTCCCATGGGGCCTGTGGCGCCCTGAGGCCCCTGCGACCCTGTAACGCCTTGGGGACCGGGCTCTCCCCGCTCACCGGGAATACCGGGCGGACCGGGTTCTCCCCTTGGCCCCATAGGCCCCTCCGTTTCATGGCCCGGAGAAAACTCCGGCGCTTCCTGCATTTCCCCTGAACCTTCCGCTTCGAACGGATCATCACCGGAAAAATCATTTTCCTCTGTCTCCGTCAGATCCTCTTTCTGAGAAGATTCCGACGGCGGAAGATCTGCCTCATTCATAACCTCTGCGGAAGGCTGCACTGTGTTTTGATAATAGTTCCTGCCGCGGGTTCTCATGCCGAACAGATTCGGCGGTGAAAACAATCGGTTCCTGTTGAAATTATCCATGAAAAACCACCTCACTTCTGTTTCCTGTCGTGTGATCACACATTTTTATAATAAATTATATGCACCCAAAAACAGAACGGCAAAGAATTTCTCCTCCGCCGTTCTGTTTACTTCCCGCCTCTATCCAATCGCCTGTCTATAACGGAAGATCCTACTCCTTCTCCCGCTCCGCCAAAAGCTGCATCGGCTCTTTTTTCAGACTCTTATTCATCTTCACAAACGCGATCACGCCCCCTGCCGCTGTCAATGCCGTCGCACAGCAGACTGCAAGAAGCCATTGGCCTTCCGGCTGCACTTCCTCCACGGCCACCTCATTGGCTGCATGGGCCGCCCCGGCTGTAAAAGCCGTATCAAAGTAAGTATTGCCGGCATTCTCCGCGGAGACGTCCGCAGAGGCCCTGATCCCTGCCAGAGAACCGATGATGCTGCCAAAAAGGACTAACAGAAGAAATCCCGACAGCATGGACCATCTGCACTGCATGGAACCCATGCCCAGGGAGCGTTCTATGGCCGTACGCTTCGCCTGTTTTGTGATAAACAGATGGCTGAAAAAGACTAACAGCAATCCAGCCAGAAGGATACCGGAAGCGAGCAGAAGAAAAGAAAGATTCCGCATATCGTCCATCCCCGCCTTCAACGCTGAATAACCCATATCATAGAATGTAAACTCCAGATCATCAATGCCGCTCTGTGCAAAGCCAAGCTGAAACTCCTCTATGGTCCCGTTTGGAATCCGAAAGGATGCCGTTCGATCCGTCATAGGCCCCACATCCATCAGATTCCTTCCCTCCCGCTCCTTAATGGACTTTAACGGTACGATCAGCTCATCCGAACCGGAAGTATAGGTGCTTACGGCATCCATACTCTCCGCCACGGTATCATAGATCCCCACCACTGTGTATTCCGAAGTCTCAAAAGGAACAAGCGCCTCTCCGTTCTCATCGAAATAAGCCGCGCTGCAGGAAAAGGAACCGTCCAGCCAGAAATCCCTTCCCGCATTCTTTCTGCCATTGGTAAACAGAAGCCGCACCGTCACTTTATCTCCCAGAGTAAGCCCGTTATTCTCCATGAAAGTCTTCGGCGCAAGGCAGACCTTGCTTCCCGCCTCATATTCTTCTCTGTTAATATCCCGGCCTTCCCTGATAAAAGAATCGCCGTTGTAAAAAGGCATCAGAAGACAGGTTTCCCCCGTCCCGGTAACCGGCTGGATATCATACCCCCACTCCATGGTCTCCGTCATGGCGAGAAGTCTGCGCCCCGCATCCGACTCATAAAACCCGTCCGTCAGCTCAAAAATTTCCTGCCCGTCCCGAAAGGCGTCTTCCGCTCTGCTGCCGTCCGGATAAAATATTTCCGAGTCCAGGGGATAGGGAATATATTCCAGATCAATCCTGGGTTCCCCCATTCCCGCCTCCTCATAAGCTTTCTGCAAAGCCGTTCCGTGAATGTAGCGATAACTGCACAGAGCGGCCACATAGGTCCTATCCTGGGAAAGCGCCTCCGGCTCCGGATTTTTATGATCACAGAACCATACCACATTGTCCGCCAGCCGTTTATCCCCGCCGACCACTTTTGTTATTTTGATCTGTACGGATTCTCCCGGCACGCAATCTTCAAGCGGCGAAAACTCCACGATCACAAAGCTGCTCCGCACCCTGTCCGGATTCGTGCTTTTCCACATCTTGACATACTCCGGCGTATAGGAACCATAATACGCCCTCACCTCCGGCCCCGACAGATACGCCGCCCCCGGAAAATCAAGCTCCTCCGCCAAGCGGTAAGATGTAAACTGTTCTTTTTTGATCAGTTGATAACTCTGCTGCTCCGCATCCCACTGCAGCGTCTGCTCAAAAGCTCCTGGAACCTGCCGCACAGTTCCTATCGTGATAAAGCGGTCCTCATACGCAGCCATGGTCGTGTAACTTTTAACCCAGACAGACGCGCCCAGTGTAATAAGTAACGCCGCAAGAACCGTAAGCGCCAGAAATAGCGCTGTTTTTACCGGCGTCCGCATCATTTGTTTCAGACTGTTTTTCATCCCCGAACCACCTCCAGTACGCCGTCCGACATCCTGTAAACCACATCCGCCGCCTCCGCCACTTTCTCGTTGTGCGTCACAACGATCACCACGTAATTTTCCTCATGGGCCAGCCTGCCCAACAGTTCCACGATGGTTTTTTCATTATGGCTGTCCAGATTCCCGGTGGGTTCATCCGCCAGAAGGATCTGTCCGCCGGCAGCCATTGCCCTGGCGATGGCCACCCGCTGCTGTTCTCCGCCGCTTATCATATTCGGCATCTTTTTATAGACGGTATCCGGCAGCCCCACCTTCTTAAGAAACTCCTTCGCCTGCTTCGCCGCTTCTTTTTTCGGCACATGCCGAAGCTGCATCGGAAACATCACATTCTCCGTCACTGTGAGAAGCGGAAACAAATGGAATGCCTGGTAGATCACAGAGGCCTGCTCCATTCTGTAGCGGTCTCTGTCTATTTTCCGGATATCCTTTCCCTCTATCATCAGTTTTCCTTCCGAGGGCACATCCAGTCCTGCCAGCAGGGACAAAAACGTACTTTTTCCGCTGCCGGATTTTCCGATGATCGCATAGACCTTCCCCCTCTCAAAATCACAGGTTACCCCCGATAACGCCGTTGTCTTCTGATATTTTGACTGATAGGTATAGCCGACTCCCTCTGCCGCAATGATTTTATCCATCTTTTCTCTCCCCCCGATCCTTTTTACTGTGCAGATAACAAACGCATCACGTTCCCTCTGCTCATCCGTCCATAAGCTGCCGCCGCTCCCAGCAGATACGCCGCAAGAAGCACCCCGTTCACCAAAAGCACAACTTTCATATCCGCCGAAAGCAAAAGCACCGTTACATCTCCCAACAGATTCCCCAGAAATACAAGCGCCATCTGTTCCGTCAAAAACAAAAGCGCCGCCTGACCGTTTCTTACTCCCAGCAGTCGTAAAAGCGCATATTCCTCCATTCTGCTGTTTGCCGTAAGGAAACTTACCACATAACCGATCAGCAGTACCAGAATACAGACAACCGGGAAAAAAGCTTCCATGAACTCTATGGAATGCAAAAGATCTGTGGCCCGCGGAATGAAACTGCCGTCCCTGACCGAAAGTGAACGGCCCCGATAGGAGTCCGCCGCCAGGGGATCTGCCTCCGTAAATCCAATGGAACGCATCTCCTCCTTAAAAGCATTTAACGCTAACGGTTCCTTCACACAAAATGTTACCGTATCTGTAAAAAACGGGATCCCGTACTGATGATAGATCCCTCGCAGGGCCTCATAAGGCAGAATCATATCCATGGCGTTCACGGATGTCTTTCCCAGAAGGTCCTCCATTGAGCCTGCGATCTTTACCTGCGCCGTCCCCAGAGGGAATACATCCAACTTCATCAGCGCGCTATCCGCATTATAGTAATAAAAAGTAAGCGTAACCGTATCTCCGACTTCCCAGTTCTGCCTTCTCATGACCTTCTCACTGACGATACATTCTCTGTCCTCAGATGCAAAAAAGGAGTTTAGCTCCTCCGCCTCCATATGGATCATCTCCTCCGTCAGGCCGTCCACTGCTTCCACCCTGTTCACACCGGCCACATGCAGGTTCAGATATTTCGGATAATCAATCGGTTCAAACTCCCCTTCCCCCGCCATCAGACACACCTGAAAAGACGCATCCGTTATCCTCTCAGAACCCATAAGCCCGTCCACCAGATCCTCCGGAATAAAAAGGCCGTTTCCTCTCGTCCCGTTTGCGTTGGTGACATGGCATGTGACCGGAACCTGCCCTGCCAGTTCTGCAAGCTGTCTTTCGTAACTGTGTATGCTCCCAAAATATACATGCAGCAAAAGAACCAGCATAATACCGATTCCTACCGTAACCAGATTCGCGGTTTTCCGCCCTCTGATGCTGTAACCTATGTAATGAAACATGCCGCACCTCCCCACAGGTATTGATACTTCATATTATCATAATTCCATTAGCACTTTTTTGTTAATTGCTTCATTTTTTTGGTATCTTTGGCATTCTCTTTTGTATCAAAATGCGCTATACTGGAACCAGTAAATCAGAATAAGGAATTTTTACTATGTGCAGACGTCTGTCCATCTATTTTAAAGAAATGTATCCGCTGCTGCCCCGCTTTGCGCTGGGGCTTATCATCTTTGGAGAGATCCACTTTATTATCCTGTTAAACGCAGGCGTCAGAGATTTTAAGCTGGGCATTCAGGAACTGATCGGGGGCTTCACGGTGTTCAGTTTCCTTTTATGGCTGCGGATCGCGGACGATTTCAAGGACTACGAGCTGGACTGCCGGCTTTTTGCGGACAGGCCGCTGCCGTCGGGGCGGGTACATAAAAAAGACCTCGGGATCTTCGTCTCGATCCTGATTACAGTCACCGTGCTGTTAAATCTGTTCTTTATGAACAATTTCGGCTTCTTCCTATTTCTCTACATTTATGGGACGCTTATGTCCCTCTGGTTTTTTTCCAGAAAAAAGATCCAGAAAAGCCTGCCCCTGGCGCTTATCACCCACAATCCGGTGCAGATGATCATGAATATCTATATCATCTCCTTCACCTGTTTTAAATATGATCTGCCGCTTTTTACCTGGGTGAACTTTCTCGCCGCCTGGACGCTCTATTTCCCGGCGCTTATCTGGGAGATCGCCAGAAAGATCCGGGCGCCGAAGGATGAGACCGAATATGTCACCTACTCCAAATTGTTCGGCTACAAAAAGGCCACCCGGTTTATCTTTCTTATCACCTGGGTGGATATTATCACTAACTTTCTGTTAGTCTGGAATTTGAATAAGCTTACGGTACTGGCTCTTTTGATAGACGTATCCTGGATGAGCGTTAAATTTTTACAGTTTATGAGAGATCCCACCCGGTTTGCCATTGTGGAAAAGGTGGAGCGGTATACTTATATTCAGGAATCGCTGATGTTACTGACGATACCGGTTTATCTGATATTCGGAGCGATATAAATGATGTAAATGTATTGTTAAAACCAGTTCCTGTGTATAAAAAAGGAGAACACTTATGATCATCTGCCCGGAAAATTACAGAAAAACTGCCATCGGCTCCAAGGCACGCAACCTCTTTTTGCTGAGAGAATCCAACTTCTCTGTGCCGCCTTTTTTCTGTGTGGATAACACTTTTCGCGAAGAGGAAGTCCTTGACTATCTTGCCACAAACTTCCCTGACACCGACTCTTTCTCCGTCCGCTCCTGCGCCTCTTTGGAAGACTCTGCCGGTTATTCCTTCGCGGGGCAGTTCCGGACTTTTCTGCGGGTCCCCAGAGAAGATGTCTGTGTACGCATCCGGGATGTGCTTGCAGACGCGGCTGCCCCGAAAAATATTTCCTATTGTAAAATGCACCACCTTGATCCCGCCGCACTCACCATGCATGTCATCATACAGGAGATGGTGGAACCTGATCTCGCCGGCGTGCTGTTCACCGCCAACCCTCAGGGCATCCTCAACGAATCTGTCATTGTCTGCGGGGAAGGATCCGGGGACCAGGTAGTGGAAGAGCGAACGGATACTACCACTTACTATTATAACCGCTCTGACAAAACCTGTTATTATGAACAGACCGGTGAGTCGCCCCTTTTGACAGATAAGCAGATACAGGAACTGATCCTGTACTCCAGGTTGATCAAAATAGAACTTGATGGGAAATCCGACGGCACATACCCCAATAAACAAGGCAGTGCAGCAGGCGGACAATCCGACAGGAAGGTCAGCCTGAAATCTTCCCTGGCAGCTGAGATACAGTTCGACGTGGAATTTGCCATAAAGGATGACGAATTATATTTTCTGCAGGTGCGCCCCATCACAACCTTCGACAGGAACGCTCCTGTCATCATTCTCGACAACAGCAATATCGTGGAAAGTTATCCCGGCATCACGCTGCCCTTAACCCAGAGTTTTATAAAGGAAGCCTACTATCAGGTTTTTAAAAACCTGCTGATCCATCTGACAGAGGATGCGGATGCCGTAAAAAAGATTGACGAAACGCTGCAACATATGGTAGACATGGCAAACGGGCGGGTGTATTACCGTATCAGCAACTGGTACGATGTCCTGCTGTTTCTTCCCTTTCACCGTCTTCTCATCCCGATCTGGCAGGAAATGATGGGAGTGAAAACCAAAACGGTGACATCCTCTCTGAAAGAACCGATCCGTTTCTCCACCCGCCTGAAAGTAGCACATTCTTTTTTCAGGCTTCTGCGCACCTGCCCAGAAGAAATGGAGAACCTGGATCAGTATTTCCGAACGATCACGGATCGGTTCGACGCACTGGATACAGATACTGACGACAACCGGATCCTCCTTGATCACTATCACAGACTGCAGGATATGACGGTCCGGAAATGGGACATGACTCTCGTCAACGACATGTACGGGTTTCTTTATACCGGCCTGCTGAAAGCCTGTCTTCAGGCAAAGCGGATACCTGACCACACCCTTGTGGCAAACAGGGCGATCTGTGGTATTCGAAAGTTAGAGAGCATGCGTCCCATAGACGCGCTGAAGGATCTGGCCAAACAGGCGAGAAATGAAAACCTGCTCTCCGAACTGGAAGCGATAGACAGTAACGAAGCATATTTACAGTACATCCATGGAAAGGAAACCCCTTTCTCTCTGGCGCTGCAGGCCTATATCCGGGACTTCGGCGACCGTAACATGGAAGAACTGAAACTGGAAAGCAAAACATTCCGCACGGATCCGGTGCTGCTTGTGCGCTGTATTTTACAGTACGCCCGGGAATCCTCCGATACTGCTACAGACAGGGAGGCTTCTAATGCCGCTCCCCCCCGCCTCACCGGTTCCGCCGCTTTTTTCGCAAAGCGTGCCGCCGTGGGCATCCGGAACAGAGAACGCTCCCGCCTGCACCGGGGAAGACTCTACGGCATGATGCGCTCTCTTGTCCTGCAGATGGGACAGAATCTGTATGCCGAACACCGGATCCAAAGTCCGGATGATGTTTTCTGGCTCTACTGCAGTGAGCTCGAAGCCGCCGCTTCGGACGGATCCATGGATCTTCGCCGGATTATTTCGGAACGAAAAAGACAGTACGAGGGCTTTTCCCGCCTTCCAGCCTTTTCCAGGCTTATCTTTTCCGGGAAGGTAATCGACAAAGCCCCGAAAGATAGCCGGAAAATGTCTTATTCCAGGACAGAAAGCTTCTTCTACGGCATCCCCTGTTCTCCCGGATGCTTCACAGGCGAAGTGCTGATCGTGGAGCAGCCATCCCCTGTTCTTGATACAAAAGGAAAAATCCTTGTCGCAAAAATGACCGATCCGGGCTGGGTATTCCTGATCGCACAGGCGGGAGCCATCCTCTCGGAAAAAGGATCCCTTCTGTCCCACACGGCGATCATTTCCAGAGAACTGGGAAAGCCCTCCGTGGTAGGGATCGACCATATCACAGAGTATCTGAAAACCGGGGATATAGTTCAGGTGGATGGAGACAGTGGCGTTGTCATAGTCATTTCCGGTTCAGATAACCGAATTTTACAGTTACCCGAAAATCACCTGACAGAAAGGAAAACTTTATGAAATGCATCAGTGAATATCTGGCGGACGACTATGATAAATGGGCAGACCGCCCCTACATCAGTACGAAAGAAAACGGAAATTTTCGCTCTTTCACCTTCCGGGAAACCATAGACCATATCCGCGCCCTCTCCAGATCCCTGATCGCCCGGGGATTTCATCATAAAAATATCATGCTCTGCGGCGAAAATTCCAGAGAGTGGATCCTTTTGTATTTTGCTGTCATGGGATATGTGGGCGCCTGTGTGCCGGTGGACAGAGAATGGACTGCCCACGATTTTCAAAATACGCTGTCCGCCGTCCCCGTGTCAGCCGTTTTTGTCTCCCGCTCCCGGATGGAACGGTTTGAGGCCCTGCGCAATCGCTTTCCCGATATCCCTCTGTTCTGTATTGAGGATACTCTTCCAACTCTGATCGCAGAGGGAAAGGCTCTCTCTTCTTGTCTTCCTCTGTGCGGACAGACCGATGTAAGCCGGACTGCCCTGATCCTGTTTACCTCCGGCACCACCAACATGCCCAAAGCGATCCCCCTGACACAGGAGAATCTTTTTGCCAACTGGGACACCCTGTACAGGCGGACGCCCATGACGGACCGGGACATCTCCTATGTCTTTCTTCCCTTTCATCATGTTTATACCGGTGTGGCGAATATTTTATATACCATTGTCTCCGGCATGCAGCTCTTTCTCTGCTCCGACCTGAATCGCCTGATACCGGAACTGATGGAAGTTTGTCCCACCGTGGTCTGTACGGTACCGTTATTTCTATACAAAATGTACGATGCCATGAACGATGAACTGTTACAGGTTTTAAGAAACATCCGATTTCTCTACTGCGGCGGCAGCTTTACGGAACCCGACATCAAAAAATACTTTATCCGCCAGGGCGTCTGTCTTTTAGAGGCCTACGGCACCACGGAGACTTCCTCCGTCATCGCTCTGGCTTATCCAAACGATCCGGACCTTGCCGCAAACGGCGTTGTCTTTGAAAATCTGACCGTGCGGATCCTTGATCCGGATGAAAACGGCGTGGGTGAGATCGTTGTCTCCGGAAAAAGCGTCTCAGGCGGCTACATAAACCATAACGACCATTATTCTGATTTTGATGAATCCGGCGCCTACCACACCGGTGATCTCGGAATCCTCGCCCCGGACGGCCACCTCTATCTGAAAGGCAGAAAAAAGCGCATGATCTTAACTGCCAACGGGAAGAACGTCTATGTGGAGGAACTGGAAGAAATGTTCCTGAAAGATCCCCGGATCAAAACGGCGGCGGTCTTTGAGGAAAACCACCATCCCGCTGTCTCCATCGTCAGCGATCTTCCGGAAGAAGACGTCCGGGAATATCTGGCGGAAATCAACCGTAATCTTCCCCGCTTTAAACAGATCCGGAAACTGTATCTGAAACCGGACACACCAGGAGGACGCATCAAATGAGCTTACATGTTATTACATTTACCAGAGAAGAACACTATATCCGCAAATTTCTGGAACTGCCAGGCAGACTTTATTCCCGGAAAGAACTCATGCAGAAACCGGATGAGGAACGGCAGATCCTGACAGGGACTCATATCCTGAGCCACTATTTTACGGTTTTTCCGTTTCTGGTGCTGGATGAAAATGACGCACCTGTCAGCCGCGCCCTGCTTACCGTTTACCCGGACGACACAGACGCCTTTCTCGGCTTTTTTGAGAGCGAAGAGAACGGGGAGGCCGTCGCCTTACTGTTTAAGAAGGCCGAGGAAACCGCCAGAGTTCAGCACTGCCGCCGGATCGTGGGCCCTGTGGACGCTTCGTTCTGGATCCGTTACCGTTTTAAAGTAAACTGCTTTGACCACACTTATACGGGGGAACCCTGCAATAAGCAATACTATGCCGCCCTGTGGCGAAAAGCCGGGTATGAGATAACCGAAAAGTATTACTCCAACCACTACCGGATCGTGGAACGCTCCCACAGCAATCCGCTCTATGCCTCCAGACTGACAGACAAGCTGCAGGAAGGCTACCGGATCGTAAGCCCCTCCAAAGAGACTTTTGACAGCACCTTAAACGAAGTATATGATCTGCTGATCGAACTGTACCGGAGTTTCCCGGCCTATAAGCGCATAACCAGGGAAGAGTTCGTCTCCCTCTACAGCTACCTGAAACTGCTGATCCGGTATCCCATGGTGAAAATGGCCTATTATCAGGAAAAAGCCGTGGGCTTTTTTATCAGCATCCCGGACTATCAGAATATGGTCTATCAGAAGCTCACGCCACTAAATATCCTGCGCATTCTGTTTACCCGCGCAAAGCCGAAATCCTACGTCATGCTCTATATGGGCATCGATGACGCACACCACGGCCTTGGAAAAGCCATGGCGGAAGCTATTAAGATGGAACTGTCCGCCTGCGGCCTCCCCGCCGTCGGCGCCCTGATCAGACAGGGCAATGTCAACAGGGATTATTTCAGGGAGCTGATCGACTACGAGTATGCGTACGTGCTGTTGTCTAAAGATCTGTCCTGCGCATCAGCTCAGCATACCGCCCAGCATACCGCCGCCCACGCACAGCAGCACAGTCGTTGTAAAATCTGAAGAAAGCTGAGGAAACCCATGGTTTACAACGGCGGAGATCACAAACAGCACGGCAAAGTACAAAGCTCCCATCACCGCCCCCCAGAAAAATTTTCTGGTCCGCTTTCTCTTTCCCGTGATAAACCCGGCAAAAAAGGATGTGGCTACATAGATCAGAATCATGCAGACATTCACCACTTTTTCCGACAGATGCAGTCTGTAAAGCAGAAAAGCTAAAAGCAGTAAAAACCCCCCTGTCAGAATATAGGAAAACAGCAGGCATTTTAACACAAACAGGATCTGCGGCATATATTTTTTGGAAACAGGCATATTTTCTCCCCCCTCGGGAACTGGCTCCCGATTAAAACTTTGTAATATTTTCCTTAAACAAATATATGCGTCTTGACAATGTGGTATTACATCTCTAAAATATATCTACAGGAAGTTTGCCCGCTTGCAGGAGCAGACTTCGTAAGCTAACGGGCAGCTTTGCTTCGAGTATTATGGCTTATGAGAAGATGAGACGCAGATTCTCATAAAAGGCGTGTTTTCGCGCCTCAAATTTATTTAATGACAGGAAAGGAACCCCTCATGGATACCACTGGTGTCATACAACTGTTTATCTTACTTGTTCTTCTGATTTTATCAGGTTTTTTTTCTTCCGCGGAGACTGCGCTGACCTGCGCCGGTAAAGTACGTATGCGTTCTCTCGCTGAGGACGGCAATAAAAAGGCCCTCCGCGTCCAGCACATTTTAGAATCTTACAGCAAAGTATTGAGTACCATACTGATCGGCAATAATATTGTCAATATCGGCGCCTCTTCTCTTGCCACCACGCTGACGATCCGCATCTTCGGCAGCCAGTTTGTGGGCATATGTACCGGGCTGCTGACATTTTTAGTGCTGATTTTCGGTGAGATCGTTCCCAAAACATGGGCCGGTTCCCATGCCGATAAGATAGCTCTGGCCTACAGCGGCGTTATCCAGTTGCTGATGACGCTGTTGACTCCTGTGATCTGGATCGTGGACAATATTGCCCAGGGGATCATCCGCCTCTTCCATCTCGGTGCAAAACCCGGGGAAGGCAGTATCACGGAGGATGAGCTGCGCACCTACGTGGATGTAAGCCATGAAGAAGGCGTTATTGAATCCGAAGAACGGGAATTTATTCACAACGTGTTTGATTTTTCGGATTCCACGGCATCAGAGATCATGATTCCCCGTATCGACATGGCTTCCCTTTCCTCTCTGGCCACCTACGAAGAAATTTTTACGCTGTTCAAAAAGACGATGTACACCCGAATTCCGGTTTACGAGGAAGAAAATCCTGACAATATCATCGGTTTTATCCATATGAAAGATTTTCTTCTGACGAAGGATTCTCCCCAGTTTAAAATCAGTAAACTTCTGCGGAAGGTCCACTATACCTATGAACGCAAAAAAACTTCTGACCTTTTCGTGGAAATGCGCGAAAAAGCCACAAGTCTTGTCATTGTGTTAGATGAATACGGTTCCGCTGTCGGCATGATCTCCATGGAAGACCTTCTTGAGGAGATCGTCGGGGAAATCCGGGATGAGTACGATGCGGATGAGGCGGAACTGATCAAAAATATTGACGATTCTACATATCTCATTGAAGCCAGCATGAAACTGGACGATGTCAACGATGCGCTGGATCTCTCCTTAGAATCCGAGGATTACGATACTCTGGGCGGCATCATGATCGACAGACTGGACAGACTGCCCAAAAACAATGAGATCGTTACGTTAGAGGACGGCATCACGCTCCGGGCGAGAGGGATCTTTCAGAACAGGATCCGCAAGGTGCTGTTAAAGCTTCCGGAAATTTCGGAAGAAGAGGAGGCGGACAGCTGATTTTTTCCTTCTGCTGTCCGCCCGGATATCCTCCTGCTTTATTCACCCCTTTGCTGTCCGCTCGGCCATCTTCCCACCTTATTCGCTCTCCCGCAGTCTCTCCACAATGCTCTTTTTTCTGACACTGCGCCAGGCCAGCACCGGCACCAGTACGGCCACAGACATCATAACCGGTATCATAATCACAAAGGGCAGAATCTGAAAACGGTACTCGAAAAATAAAATCATATTGCTCATCGCCTTCAAAATGATCCAGGACAGGAGGCCGCCCAGTGTCATGTTCATCACGCCGGAAATGGCAATATAACTGATCCCCTCATAGATGAGAGTCTTTAACAGCTGGCTGTCTGTCATGCCGATACTCTGCATCACAGCAAATTCCTGTTTTCTGACGATAATCTCCGTAATCATGGCATTGGTAAAGTTCAAAATACCGATCAGTGCGATCACCGCGGCCAGCGTAATGCCGATGAACGCTATGATCATTGTCATCCCGTCAAATTCTTTTTTCAGAGACTCTCTGCTCACGTAGCCCATCTCCGGATTCCTGTCCGTATAGGCCTGCAGTACCGCCTCGAAAGCGTCCTTCTGTTCCTCCGCCACACGATAGGAGACGCCAAAGGTCTGCACATTTTCCTCATCCGTTTCAAACTCCGTAAGCGGTAACACCACATCACAGACATTTGCCCTGTACCTGTGAAGATCCATGCTGGTTGGAATTCTCACGATCGCCATCACCTCATACTCTTTTTCCACAAGATCGTCATAGACGATATCGATGACAGTCCCCGACGCATCCCTTTTCTCATGAAAGCTCGAATTTTCCCCAAAGCTTTCCACCGTCACCTTATCCCCCGGATGATAGATATGTTCCTCCGGAAGTACCTCCTCGCTGCCCGATATCGTTGCAAGCAGGATATAGTTTCCTGTCCGGAATTTCCCGATATCCAACGTCCCGTCCAACACCTCCAAATTCGGGAGAAGTTCCTCGCTGTACGCATAAAAACAGCCGTCAAAATCCTTCTCCCCACTGAGCATCTTCTCCAGATTCTCCACCGCAAAGGCATCCCGCCGCAGCATCCCCTTCCCGTCCAGCTTTTTCAGCTGTTCTGACGCTTTTTCGTCCAGCTTCAGAAAAGATCTGAATCGAACCCTCATTTCCGTTCTTCCCTCAATCCCCTCCTGGCCATCCGCCAATGCCAGATATTCGGACGCCGTCTCAACCGCACCGTTTCCCATCGCGGAAGAGATCACACCGATATTACCCAGCACAAAATCTCCCACGATCCTCTGATCTATATATTGATCGGTCTGAAAGCTTCCCACTGCGGTCATCACGATCGTCAGCAGAATCATACTCAGAGAAATTGCTGCTATGACGACAGCTCCTGTGCGCCTGTTCCTGCTCAGATTGGAAAGAGCCATGGAGAGCGCATCGAATCTGCCTCTGGTATTCTGTTTTTTCCGCCTGCTTTTTCCTGCCCTTTGTCCTTTCCTCTCTGTCTCCACATATCTGAGCGCATCGATGGGTGAGACGCTTCCCGCTATTTTTCCCGGCTTTCTGCTGCTTAACCAGACCGTAAATCCGGAAAAAGCCGCGCCGGATATCAAAATCCGGGGACTGCATTTCAGAGATATTTCCATCCCCTGCCAGGAATCCGTCAGAGACATCATAAACGGCAAAACTGCCCTGCCCACGCCGAAACCGATCAACAGCCCTATGGGAATGCCGACTGCGGCCAATATAAGAGCCTGCCGTCTCACCAGTCTGCCGATCTGCATCTTCGTCGTTCCTATGGTCTTCAGTAAACCGTAAAACCTGATATCACTGATGACAGAAATCTGAAAAATATTGTAGATAATCAGATAACCGGTCAGCAGGATCACGAAAACCGCACCGGACAAAATAGTCAGGGTGACAGGATCCGCCGCCTCCGCGCGGTTGCTCATATAGGCCCAGTTTACCCCGTAGGCCAGCTCAGTCTCCGGCTCGTAGCCCGCGTTTCGGATAATCGTCCGCACTTTCTCCTCCAGATCATGCGTATCTTCAAAGAAAAAGTTGCCTGCGATAAGCCCGGCGCCGGCGTCCTCCGGATGTTCCTCCTTCCATTTCATAAAATCCTCATCGGTATAAGAGTCTTTCAGCGCCGTCCAGTAACGCTCCGACACAAACAGCTCGCTGGCGTGGGCAACGGCATCCCCCTCATACCAGCCACAGACTGTAAACACCTCCTCTATCGTCTCTCCCATAAAGGAAAACCGCAGAGGAATCTCTTCGCCCAGCCGGTGAGGCAGTCCCAGCTCATCCAGAACAAAGGTATCCACGATCACTTCATCCGCCTCCTGGGGCATACCGCCTTCCTCCAGCGTGATAAACATCTCCGATAAGGTTCTCTCCTGCGGCGTATAGCGGATCTCCGCCTGACGCTTCAGGATATTGTCCGCCCTGCCGATCAGGATCGTATAATTGCTCTCTCTGACCGATGGATCAGCCGCCACCTTTTCATACTGTTCCATGGAAGCCGCCTTTATGCCCGCATGGTATTTTCCGCCTACCTCCCGCATGGTCTCCTCCTGGATAGTCTGCATGGCGCCGTCTGCCAGGGAAAAGACTGCCGTAAAGAGAATCCCGGTCAGGGCGATGGCAATCACCGCAAAAAGATTCCGCACCCGGTTGTTTTTCAGGCTCCGCATGGACAGCCTGCGGATCGATGCACCGTTATTGTTTCTCATCTGTGCACCTCCCCGTTTTCTTCTGTGCAGGCAGCAGCGCTCCTGCCATCACTTTTCCCGTAATCGCTGACGATCCTGCCGTCCTCTATGTGGATCACCCTGCTGCACAGCTGTGCCAATGCCTCGTTGTGGGTGATCATCACAACGGTCTGATGAAACTGCTCGCTGGTCAGCTTCAAAAGCCCCAGCACTTCCTGGGTAGTCCTGCTGTCCAGATTTCCTGTGGGCTCGTCCGCGAGAATGATGGCCGGTTTTGTCACAAGGGCCCTGGCGATGGCTACCCTCTGCTGCTGCCCGCCGGAAAGCTCTCCCGGCAGATTATAAAGCTTCTTTGTCAATCCCAGTGTCTTCACGATCTTTTCCAAAAAAGCTTCGTCCACAGTTCTCCCATCCAGTTCCATCGGCAGCACGATATTCTCACAGACACTCAGGATCGGCACCAGATTGTAGCTCTGAAAGATAAAACCGATCTGCCTTCTGCGGAAAATCGTCAATTCTTTTTCGTTCAGCTCAAAGATCTTTTTACCGGCAACGGTCACCGTACCGGAAGTGGCGTAATCCAGGCCTCCCAGCATATGTAGCAGCGTGGATTTTCCCGATCCGGAAGTGCCCACCACCGCGGCAAACTCTCCCTCTTCTATCTTCAGATTCACACCGTCCAAGGCTCTGACCTGGGTATCTCCCTCCCCATAATACTTTTTCAGATTCTCCGTCTCCAAAATTGTCATACTGTTTCTCCTCTTTCCATTCCACGAATTGCTGTATACAGTTTTCCTGCCTCACAGAATGCCGTACATCATTTTTTATGTTCACGCTGCGGATTACCGCATACGGTTTCCATTTCACGGATCACTGTACACAGTTTTATTCTATCAGAAACTTCTTACAGTATCCTGACAGGAAAGAGAAAATATATGACAATTTTGTCATCTATTTTCATTCATTCAATAAAAACAGCGAGAAACAGCTTCCCTCCTCTACCCTGGAGGTCACGGTGATATATCCCTTTTCGCGCTGTAAAATCAGCTGTGCCAGATACAGCCCAAGGCCGCTCCCCTCCTGACCTTCCACCTCTTTTCCCCGGTAGAACCGTTTAAAGATCTGTTGATATTCACTCTGCGGAATGCCGATCCCCTCATCCGAAATCGTAATTCCTGTATAAAGATCCAATCTGGTCAGGGCTATCCGTATCCTGCTGTTTTCCGGGGAATACTTGACGGCATTTTCCAGAATATTCGCCATTGCCTCCGCCGTCCACTTCGGATTATGGTAAAGTTTAACGTCCTCGAATTCCTCCGCGATCAGCTCTATCTTTCTGGCTGATGCCAGGGGAAAGACAAAGCTGACCGCCCGCGCGATCGTCTCCCTGATCCCGGTATACCCTGCCTTAAAACAAATCATGCCGTTTTCCAGCCTGGAAGCTTTTAGGAGATCCGCCATCAGCCATTGCATCTTACCGGCCTGATTTTTCGTATGCTCCAGAAATTCCCTGCGGCGTCCTTCCTCCAGGGTGGGATCCTGTAACAGCTCCATGTTCATCACAATATTGGCAAGCGGCGTTTTTAACTGATGGGAAATATCCGAGATCAGATGCATGACCTGGTCCTTTTCCCCCACTGCCTGTTTCTCCCTGTACCGCAACACCGCGAGAATACGTTCTAACTGGCTGACAATACGGGATTCTCTGGTCTCCAGAAAATCCGGATAATGGGCCTCCCCTTCTCCCGTATTTTCCCGCCAGAAACCATCCAGAATGCGATCCAGTTTTTTCCACTGGTACAGAAAATAAGCCGTGCTAAAAACAAGCACAGCAAAGCATACCAATAAACATATTGCCAGCAGCAGGATTATGGTTTTCTCTTTCATCCGTTCTCCTCCCACAGATAGCCGATCCCCTGAATTGTGCGGATATAATCTCTGCCCAGCTTTTTGCGCAGACGGCTGACATTGACAGACAGTGTGTTTTCCTCCACAAAATTCCCCTCTATATCCCAGACATACCGCAAAATCTGCTCCTTCAAAAGCGCCTGCCCTTTATGTTCCATAAAGTATTGCAGCAGGCGAAATTCGGTCATACTCAGATTAAACTCCTCACCGCCGCAAAACGCCCGGAACGTTTTTAAGTCCAGCACGATCTCCCCCGATGTGATAATACGCTCTGTCTCCTTCGTTTCCGTATCCTTTGCCTTCCTGCTCAAAATGTTCTGCAGCCGGAGCTTTAACACCGCAACAGAAAAAGGCTTCGTCATATAGTCGTCAGCCCCGTTTGTCAGTCCCATGATCTCATCCGTCTCCAGATCTCTGGCCGTCAACATCAGAATGGCTGTCTCGGCGCCCGTTCCCGGAAGTTCCCGTATTCTTTTACAAAACTCCTGTCCGTCACCGTCCGGCAGATTCAAATCCAGTATGACGGCATCGGGATTTTCTCTCTCAAAAAACGCATAGCCCTCCCGCAGTGTCCGCGCGCTGACCGCCTCGCATCCTTCCTGCTTAAGCGCAAAACAGATTCCCCGGTTCAAACCTGCATCGTCTTCTATGACCAATACTTTCATTGTCCTGTCACTGTCCTTCCCTTTTTTTACATTGTATCATATTTTTCTTTTATTCTCACGCATATTTCCGACAGAGCGTTACTTCTTCCCCAAAACTTTGAGCAAATTGCCTGTCAACGGCGAATGGAAAGGAAATTATGTTTACCCCGGCTCTTTTATGAACGATTTGTACCGGGCCTGGAAAACCATGCCCGGTACAGTTTCGTAGATATCAATCAAATACTATTAATCTTTCAGCAAAGCCATTCTGTCAGGATCATCCGCAAATACTTCCTTTGCATTGTCCTTTGTCACAACCACAGGGGGCAGTTCGTAAATGGGAACATCGATTACGCCATTGTCCGCCGTCACATCGGTTGCCGGCATCCCGTTGCCGCCAAGCAGGCTGTCAATAATGGAAACTGTCTCCGCAACAAGCGCATTGGTAGGTTTTGCCACTGTGGAATACTGTCTGCCGGACCATACCCACTCAACGGATTCATTTTCCGCATCCAACCCCGAAACTACAGGAATCGGCTGTCCCGCATTCTCACAGGATGTAATAATCGCACGTGCAATACCATCGTTGGGTGAAAGAACACCGTCGATCTCGATGTCTGAATAGTTACCTGCAAGAATGGCATCCATACGTGACTGTGCTTTGGAGTTATCCCAGTCAACTGTCGCACACTGTGTGAAATCCGTCTGTCCTGATACAACAACCAGCGTCCCGTCATCGATGAGGGGCTGAAGCACTGACATTGCGCCTGTGAAGAAATTCGGTGCATTCGGATCAGCCGGGCCGCCGCCGAAAAGTTCGATGTTGTAGGGAGCCTCACCCTTCAATTCCTCCAATCCCTGTAAGAGCGCCTGGGCCTGTAATTCCCCTGTCTTCACGCTGCCGAACTGTACTACGCCGTCAACACCCGTGGTATTTTCCAGCAGTCTGTCATATCCGATTACATATACGCCCGCATCTTTTGCTTTCTCCAGCACTGAGCCGAGCTGTGAGCCGTCAACAGGGCCGACAACGATAACCTGTGCGCCGTTTTCGATCATGGATTCGATCTGTTGCTGCTGCTGCGGAACCTTCTGGTCAGCGGCCTGAATGATCGCTTCATAACCCGCAGCCTCAAGCTGTTCTTTAAACATCACTTCCGCTTCTGCCCAGTTCTGTGTTCCGAGCCACGGCAACGCCACACCCACGATACCGCCGCCTGCCGTCTCTTCTTCAGCCGCCTCTTCCGGTTCTGCAGTCTCCGCGCTTTCGGTTTCAGCAGTCTCCTCCGCAGCTGCCGGTGTCTCAGCCGTCTGCGCAGTCTCCTCCGTTCCCCTGCCTCCGCCACAGCCTGTCAGCACACCTGCCGCCAGAGCCGCCGTCATCAGAAGTGATAATACTTTTTTGCTTTCATAATTCCTTTCCTCCTTTTTAAATTTCGGGATCTTACCCCCTGTTTTTCTTGTTATATACATCAAAGGCCACAGCCGCCAGAACGGACATGTTGAGCATCGTGAGAAAATACGTTCTTTTTACATTGACGCCGGAGAGTTCTGCCGCTGCCTTATTTCCGCCCACCGCATAGACATGACGTCCGAAGGATGTTCTCTCCGTGATCAGATAATACAGGATGATCAGGATCACAAGGATCAGCCCGGGGATCGGAAAACTTGTTCCCACTCTCCCGCTTCCGAAAAGCCATGTCGCATAGCCGATCACCACCGACACGATCCCGATGCGGACCGCATAGGGCCAGAACTCCTCCTTCTTTCCGGTAACATCCCCCGAATGGGTAAACTTCCTCAACTGGGCAGTCACAAACACAGCTATCGCAATGATTCCAAGCAATAACGTTGAGTTGTTCATCCCGGTAAAAGCAGGTCCCCATTCAGGAAGATAACCGGCACCAAACCATTTCAGCTCTGAGGGAACAGGAACTGAAATTGAGTTTGATATCCAAATAACACCGCCTCTGAATATCATCATGCCGCCAAGGGTTGTGATGAATCCCGGAATGCCGAGCCTCGATAAGAAAAATCCCTGCCATGCTCCGGCTATCATGCCGATCACCAGAGCGATCAGAATTGCAACATACCACGGCAGGTTAAACTGGCGGGCGGTGATCGCCATTACCATGGATGCAAATCCTGCGACCGAACCCACCGACAGATCGATCTGTCCGATCACGATTACCATGAGCATTCCCAAAGCCAGAACCAGTACATAAGCGTTTCCCGATATTAAATTTTGAAAATTCGAGGAAGTAACCATCTTACCTCCCGATGCAATATTGAAAATTATAATGAGCGCTGCCAGGGCAACTACCATCGTATATTGACGAAGATCTTCGCCCAACACCTTTTTTATATAGTTCATGATCCTCTCCTCTTAAGCCGTTATGGTCATCTTCTTCATTAACATTTCCTGAGTTGCTTCTTTTGCGGAAATCTCACCTGTGATGCTCCCCTCAAAAATCGTGTAAATGCGATCCGCCATTCCGAGAAGTTCCGGGAGTTCCGAGGACACCAGAATGATTGCCTTTCCCTGATCCGCAAGCTCATGAATCAGTTTATAGATCTCATATTTTGCGCCCACATCGATCCCCCTTATGGGTTCATCCAGAATGAGAATATCCGGCTCCGTAAACATCCACTTGGAAAGAACGACTTTCTGCTGGTTTCCGCCCGATAAAGTATTCACGCCGACACCCACATCGCGGCACTTGATCCGCAGGGAATCTCTGTATTTTTCCGAGGCCGCCCTCTCCTTGTCAAAGTCCAGAAGGCCTTTTGTCTTGATCGTGTCAAGGTTTGCGGAGACAACGGTTTTTCTGATCGTGTCGAGAAGATTTAACCCCAGTCCCTTTCTGTCCTCCGGCACATAGGCGATCTTATTTCTGATAGCCTCTCTGACAGAATTGATCTTAACTTCCCTGCCTCTTATTTTCATGTTTCCGCCTCGGAAGATCCCCATATTTTTTCCGAACAGAGATCTCATCAGTTCCGTTCTGCCCGCCCCCATGAGGCCGGCAAACCCGACGATCTCCCCGGCTCTGACATGAAATGCGGAATTTTTGCAGAGCATTCTCCCGGGAACTTTTGCATCCTCCACACGCCAGTCCGAAACCTCAAGGATCACTTCCCCGATCTTTGGCGTATGCTCGGGATACCTGTTTTCAATCTCACGCCCCACCATGGCCTTGATAATTTTGTTTTCGTCAACTCTGCCAGCCTCCACGGCATAACCATCCACGGTTTTCCCATCCCTGATCACCGTCACGTAATCGGAAACCGCCGCAATCTCATTTAACTTGTGGGAAATCATAATGCAGGTAATCCCCTGCTTTTTCAGGCCAATCATCAGGCGCAGCAGATTTTCCGAATCCGATTCATTTAACGATGAGGTCGGTTCATCCAAAATCAGCACTTTTACATTTTTGGACAATGCCTTTGCAATCTCAACGAGCTGCTGCTGCCCGACGCCCAGGTTTTTGATGATCGCATTCGGATCGATATGTAAGCCGACTTCTTTCAGCAGCTCTCTTGTTCTCTTTCGCTGTTTCTCCCAGTTGATAAGCCCCTTTTCCACGATCTCATTGCCCATGAAAATATTTTCCGTAACGGACAGCTCGGGGATCATCGTAAGCTCCTGGTGAATGATAACGATCCCCGCCCGTTCAGAGTCCTTGATGTTTTTGAACGCCATTTTTTTACCCTGAAAAATGATCTCGCCATCATAACTGCCATAGGGATAAACGCCTGACAAAACTTTCATCAGGGTGGATTTTCCCGCGCCGTTTTCACCGCATATCGCATGGATGGTAGCCTCTGAAACTTCTAACGTCACATCAGAAAGCGCCTTCACACCCGGAAATGTTTTGGTGATATTCTTCATCTGCAAAATATAACCGTCGCTCATTTAACCCCTACCTCCCTTCTTTGTCATATTCCTTTTGCTTTTGTGATCTTAACTGTCTTTATTGTAGAAAAATTGCCGGGATTTGCCTATTGCCGGATGTCATATCTTTTATTATGACATTCGTCAAATAAAAAAACGGCCCGCATATGACAAATGTCATGCCAAAAATGGCATTGACATTTTTGGCATTGGCATTATTTTGCCATGTGCGAAAACCGTTTAACATAGTTATGTCTCTTAAAAAATCTATTCGTTCAGGAAGCTTCTGACTCTTTTTTCCGTCATCTGCAGTCCGATCTTTGAATCCGTCCCGTTCTTTACAATATCATCGATGCCTGCGCCGATCATTTCCCTGGCCGATGTGGTATCCTTGAAATTATAATCCGGTTCGGCATGATCCATGATAGATGTGATCAGGTTGATATCCATTCCGCCCTCCTCAGACAGCACCTGATTGATGCTAAGCATGGTCGTCATGGAATCGGTAACCGTTTTCAGTACCGACGCGCCTTCTTTATAAGTATAAATTTCACTCTGAATCTCTATATCGTAACAGAAGGTTTTGATCAGATCCCAGGCAAGCCCCTCGTTATCCGTTCTGGAATTCATGGCCAGCAAAAGCGTGCTCATGGTCGATTTGTTATCGCCCCTTTCTCCCCGCGGCAGCGTGATACAGTCAAGTTCAAAGTTCGTATACCTTTTTATGTTCCACGGATAGGGCTTATAGGTTCTGTAATCCGACAAAAGCGCAGGCATAAACGCCACATTTCCTTTATCGAAGTCATCCGGCGTGACATTATTTCCTTTTGTAAGTCCGTCTATTTCCTTCAGGAAATCCACAGCCTCTATCGCATTTTCACTGAGCAGATTGCAGTTCGTACCGTCCGCGTCAAAGAAATCCACGCCATTTGTGATAAAGGCGTGTTGCCAGGTATAACCGCAGACGCCAAACTGATCCTCTATTCCATTGCCGTCAGTATCTTTCGTTACCCTGTCACAGATCTCATAAAAATCATCCCAGATCCAATCTTTTGGTATTTCCCGGATCCCTTCGTTTTTCAGCAGCGTTTTATTGACAAACATCATGCCCGGCACGCTCTCGAAAGGAATCCCGTACTGACTGCCGGAAATGTTCCCGAATGCAAAGGATGCGCTGTAATATCTGGTTTTATCATAATCCGCATCCCTGTCGATATACCCGTCCAGTTTCATCAGGGCGTCCGTACCTGCAAAGGTGGAAAAATCCTCCGGCAGCACAAAGAAAACATCCGGCGCGTTTCCCTTGATCAGGGCGGACGCAATATATTCCGAGTAGTCATCTTTCTGGATCCCGCTTACATATTTCACCTTTACGCCCGGATGATCGGCTTCAAATTTCGCCACTGCATCATCGATGATCTGATAGGTGTAAGCATCCGGAACATCCCAGGGGCTGCCGGTAAAAAAACCTAACGTTATCGTCCTTTTCTTACATGGCATTTCCATGATAAACCTTATGGATCGCCTCGATCAGACTGTCTGCGGAAATCCCTTTCAACAGATAACCGCTGGCGCCATGCTTCAAAGCGCTGAAAATGTATTCATCGTCATCAAAGGTCGTCAGGATGATGATCTTTATCTCAGGATAGTTTTCCTTGATGATCTGGGTGCACTGCACGCCGTCCATCTCCGGCATTCTGACATCCATCAAAATAACATCCGGTTTGTCTTTCCTGACAGCCCTGATCACCTCGATACCGTTCGCCGCAGTATCTACCGAAAAATCCGGATTGCCCGCCAGCACGATGCGCAGGCTGTCCCTTATCAGTTCCTGATCGTCCGCAATAAGTATTTTAATCATTTTCCGTCCCCCACCTTATCGGGATTTCCGCCACCACGCAAAATCCGTCACTTCCGTCAACCTCTATCTTCCCGCCGAGCATCTCCAGCCGTTCTTTCATGTGCGTAAGCCCAAAGCCCGGCTCGATACTCGCCGCGCCGATACCGTTATCCCTTATGGTTATCGTCACAATATTGTATTCCCGCGTTATCCGGATCCTCACCCTGTCCGCCTTTCCGTGCCGTATGGAATTGGTGATGCTTTCCTGAATGATCCGGTAGATCACTTCCTCCTCATCCTCGCCGAAAGACAGCCTGCCCGCACTGTTATCCAATGTGATATCCGCCTTGGATGCGGCGCTCATCTGGGAAATCATTTTTTGAATTGCCGACAGAAGGTCCCTCTGTTCCAGCGCGTCGGGCCGCAGTTCATTGACAGAACACCTTACATCCGTCATGCCCTGCCTTGCCACATCGGAGACCAGGGAAAGATACCGCTTTAACGTTTCGGGTGAAACGTCCGCCACCGTCTGCGCCGCGTCGATCCCTGCGATAATACCGGTCAGGGTGTGTCCCAGCGTGTCATGTATCTCTCTGGCCAGCCTGTTTCTCTCCCTTGTCTGCGCCATTTTCTCCGACTCGGCGGCATACTTCTCAAGTTCCCTGTTCGCCGCCTGAAGCCGCTCGTTCAGGGAATTGATCTCATCCTTTTCATCCATCTGTTCCCACAGGTGCAAAATGGTGTATACAATAAACAGAATGATGTTTAACGTTGTAAAAAGATTTTTGATTAAAATTAATATCGCCGCTACTGTTCCGATGTAATATTCTGTATAGGTCTCAAAGGATGTAATTTTCATAATATTGGAACAGGCATTGAAATCAAAGATCAGGAAAAATGTACTGCCCAGTATCAGGGGAAGAAGTTTTTTGCTGCTTCCCTCAAAATATTTCATAATATGCGCCACAAAGAGAAGGATGATGCCGTTATAGTTTACCTGCAATGCGGCGATCACAAAAACAGTACAGATAAATTCCATGACAATAACAGTCCACTGATGTTTTATCTCATACTTGTCATGCACGTACATCAAAACCATCAAAAGCACAAAAAAGCTTACGGAAATAAGAAGCATTTTCCCCGGAACTGGCGGCAGGGCGTTTACCTTTTTCAAAAACATGACTGCCCCCCGGAGTTTCCGATTTTCAGTATGGTCACCGCGGAAACAACGGAAATATACAGCACCGCCATGAAGTTAAAGCTTTTCATAAAACTCAATGTGGAATTCTTCAACGCCGATGTATCCATTTGCTACTGCCATCCCTTTGTACTGAATTCGTCTATATTTTCCTCGCTGATCAGATTGACCGAAACCTTTATTTTCTTTTCGACAGACCTGCCCTCTATCATATTGTAAAGCTGATCCACCGCACTTTGTCCGATCTCAGACGGATACTGGGCCGATGTTGCGAGCATGATTTTTTCTTTTATCATAGCTTTCGCCTCCGGCGCGCCATCCACCCCGAGAACAGCTATGTCATCCAGCCTCCCGTAATCCTTCAGTGCCGCCATCACGCCGAGAGCGCCCACATCGTTGATGCAGAAAACCGTATCAAAATCCTCGCCCTTTTTCAGTTCCTCGATCATCAGAGGCATGGCGATCTCGAGCTGTCCTGCATATTCCAGCCTGTCCACGATCTCAAAGTTCCCGTTCCCCGCTATCGTATCTGCAAACCCCTCCACACGGTCATTTGAAGATTTGGTCGTCGAATGTTCAAAGATCAGAATCTTTCCCTCCGCCTCTTTCTGCAAAAGATACTCGGCGCAGAGCACTCCCGCATGATAGTTATCCGAGACAACGATGCAGTCCGCCAGGCTTTCATCATAGATCTCCGTGTCCACAAATATTATTTTTATGCCCTTCTTCCGCCCGTACTCAACAGCGGGAATGATCTCCTCAAAATCAACAGGCGCAATAAAGATAGCTTCCACGCCCTCGTCTATCAGGTCATAGATCTGCTGCGTCTGTCTGACCGCATCAAGCGCCGGATCTCTTGTGATCAGAATATCCCCGTTTGATTCCACGGTGGCGCGTATCGTTTCGTTGATCACCTCAAAGAACGGATTGTTCATGGTCATATAGGTTGCCCCGAATTTATGTACATTTTCCCTCTGGGTGAGGGAAAAATCATTGTTTTTATCGAGAATGGACAGTACCCCCAGAAGAACTGACACCGCTGCTATCGTATAAATTACCGTTTTCATTCGATTGAATAAATGTCTCATATTGCCCCATCCTTAAAACGAGCAGAGGTAGAATCATCTTTTCCTGCCCGCCGCACGGCCCACATGCTGCCCCGCAGCAGACTTTCTTATGCGTGCCTTCGTATAAAAAGCAAAAGGAAAGAACATATAAACCCGGCAGGCTTATATCGATCTTCCCTCAAATATTCATCTGATATGCAACAGAATACTTTCTCTCCGTTCATTTTCTGTCATTGAACATAGTATAACAATTCAGAAGATAAAAAGCAATAGTTTCATTCCTTTTATCGATCCATTTTGTCAATCCATACCCATCCTGAAATCTCTGTTATAATAGATTTTACCATTATTATAATTTTTGGCAAAAGCCCGCACATTCTTCCGTGCTTATCCGTTAATACAGTAGAGCCAGAAAGCAGACCGCACCGACAGCACATTTCAGGCTTTCTGCCCGGCCTTCATCACAAGGAGTTTGTCACATGTCCATGGACTACACGCGCTGCCATACCGCACGGGAAAGCGCATTGATACAGAATCAGTACGAAAAAATTTACCGCTACTGTTACTTCAAACTGCATAACAGAGAACTGGCCGAGGATATCACCCAGGAAACCTTTCTGAGATATCTGGAAAAATACCGGTTTACTTCGTCGGAAACGGCGCTTAAGTATCTGTATACCATCGCCGGGCATCTCTGTATCGATGAATTTCGGAAACCGGAAGTTCTGTCGCTGGAAGAACCTGTCAGGAAAAATGCCGCCGCAGTTTCCGGGCAGACCGCAGATCTCCCTCTCTCGGAGACGATCGGCGTTCCCTCAAAAGAGGATTCTCTGCTCACCGCTCTTGCGCTGCAAAAAGCCCTGCGGGAACTTACGGCGAAAGAGCAGGAACTTCTGCTGCTGCGCTACGTCAATGAAGTGCCTGTCAGCGTCATCGCAAAGCTTTTCGGCATCTCCCGTTTTGCCCTGCGGCGAAAACTCCTTGCAGCCACCGCAAAACTTCGAAAAAAGCTGGAATAACTGATATGCACACATGCCGCAGACTATAGGGCACGTGTACAAACAGCCTGCAGCTTAAGCAACAGGATGGGGAATTCCTTCCTGACGGTAAGGAATAGCAATCATAAATATATTGTAGTAAGAAAGGATTATTCTATGATACTCTCTCCAAACAGAAAAACGAAAGAAGCACTGAAAACAGTTTTTGCCGCACCGCCGCCTCTCCACAAAAAAGAATTCCTGCAAAAAACGGCACCGATACCGGCAAAGCTTTCCCTTTTTTCTTTTCTTCTGGTACAGCTTCGCTATATCCGCAAACGTGTCTGGATCCTCGCCGCACTGATCTTCGGCTTCCTTTTTTCCGTCAGCTTTATTCTCTCTGCCGACAGGATCTGGGCCTTATCCGCCTTCACGCCGCTTCTGGCGCTGCTAACGGTGGCGGAGACTGGCCGCTCGGAAATTTATGAGATGGCGGAACTGGAGATGGCCACCCGTTTTTCCCTGCGAAGCGTTCTCTTAGCCAGACTTTGCATACTGGGACTTAACAACCTGTTTCTTCTCGGGCTGCTTTTCCCCGTAAGTCTTGCCGGGAGCCACATCCCGTCCCTGCGGGCAGTTCTTTGCATTGCCACACCCTTTCTGCTCACCTCCTTCGCCTGCCTGTGTATCGTCCGCAGACGAAGGGAGCGGGAAAGCATTTATCTGTGCGTCGGTGTCACAGCCTGTATCAGCTTTTTCACCTTCGGCCTCCGGCTCTCCGCCCCGCGGTTTCTTTCGGAGACGCCGTTCATCTACTGGCTGTTTGCCGCTACCTTACTGGGTATCGGCACCTTTTATCAATATCACAATCTGATCCGACAGGAGGAACTGACATGGAACTTCTCATAGACCGTGTATCAAAACAATACAAAAACCGCATCGCCGTGGACAGAGTTTCTCTGCGGCTCACAGAGGGCGTTCACGGCCTGTTAGGCGAGAACGGCGCCGGAAAAACCACGCTGATGCGCATGCTCTGCGGTATCCTTACCCCCACCGGCGGAACCATCTCTTTTGACGGCGCCGATGTGGGCGAGGAAGCCTACAGGGCCCGTCTGGGCTATCTGCCCCAGGATTTCGGCTACTATCCCGAATTCCGGGCCGACGATTTTTTACGCTATCTGTCCGCCCTGAAAGGCATTCCCAAAAAGCAGGCAAAGGAAAAAGCAGCCGAACTTTTGGAGCTTGTTTCCCTGTCTGACGCCGCCCATAAAAAGATCAAAACCTTCTCCGGCGGCATGAAACAGCGCCTGGGGATCGCACAGGCGCTCTTAAATGATCCGGATCTGCTGATCCTGGACGAACCCACAGCCGGCCTTGATCCCGGAGAACGGGTACGCTTCCGTGACCTGATCGAACAGCTCGGAAAACACAGCATCGTTCTTCTGTCCACCCATATCGTCTCAGACATCGAACATATCGCGGATCAGGTGCTGATGATGAAAGACGGGCAGATCATCTATCAGGGGAAATGGGATGAAAAGAGGGGGGATCTCGAGACTTTTTATCTGGAACAATTCAAAAAGCAGCAAAGTGGTATGAAGCGGGAGGCGCAGCAATGAAACAGTTTAAAATAATTTATCTCTATGAAATAAAAAAAATCACCGGAAAGAGACTTTTCTGGATCACTCTGGCACTTTTTCTTCTTCTCACCGTCGTCACCATCATCATGCAGCTTTTGGGAAAATCCTATGTGGACGGGGAAGTCCTGGATACCCACTATCACATGTTTTTAGTGGACCGGGAATACGAGACAGCGCTATCCGGCAGAGCCATCGATCAGAATCTGCTCACAGAGACCATGGACGCCTACCGGACGATCCCTAACCCCAAAGACCGGTATATTCTGACAGAAGAATATCAGAAAAACGCCCGCCCCTACTCCGCCATCTACCAGCTCATTGCCCGGTGGTATGACACGCCTTCTCTGGAAGATCTCCTGCATCTGGACGTAGGCGAAAACTCCTTTTACAAGGCAAGACTTGCCTTTTTGAAAGAGGAATGGCAGGACAGTTTTCTGACGGTGGAAGAACAGAATTTCTGGCTGGAAAAAGAGACACAGGCTCTCACCCCCTACATCTACTATTACCATAAGGGTTACGCCACATTGTGCAAGACCTTCAACACTTTTGCCGTATTAATTCCCCTGTTCATCGCCGTCTGTCTCTCCGGCGTGTTCGCGGAAGAACATGTAAAACGAACCGATCAGCTTTTGCTCTCCGCTGTCAACGGAAAAAACACTGTCTATCTGGCAAAGATCCTGGCCGGCATTACAGTCTCCGTCTGCAGCTGCGTTCTCATGGTACTCACCGCAACACTGTTTTCTCTTGGGATCTTCGGCGCGGAAGGATTCGGCATGCAGGTACAGGCCACCCTCTACCCCTTCTCCTACCCGATGAGCATCGGGGAAAGCTGCCTCATTCTGGGCGTCATGGCACTGTTTGTCTCCATTCTCATGAGCGTTCTTGTCATGTTTCTCTCGGAGACTTTGCGAAACAGCGCGGCGGCCCTGTCCGTCTGCACCGGCTGCATCATCCTGACGTCCATGGTCTCCATGCCGCCCCAGTACCGGGTACTCTCACAGATCTGGGATTCCCTTCCGTTCACCTTTCTGGAGAGAACACATGTCTTCGACCTGCGAACGATCCCCCTGTTCGGGCACTGCTTCGTTTCCTGGCAGATCGTACCGGTGCTCTATCTGATCTGTTCCGCAGGGATCGCATTGCTTGGACGGCGGATCTATCGGAATTATCAGGTTTCCGGGAGATAGACTGACGCATTACGGGATCACCTTTCCATCAAAAGTTGATCCCGCACCTCCGTCAACGCAAACCCTAACAGATTTGTCCCCCGCCATTTAAGCGGGCACTGGGCGTCGGGATTGGCCTTCCCCATGCCGATTCCCCAGATCCTGTCTCTCGGGCTGGCCTCCACCAGGATTCTGTTTTTCGTCGTCAGAAGGAATTCCAGAAGCTCCGGATTCTGAGAAAACTTTGCCAGATTTCCCCTCTTTACGATCCCGTAGCAGGCGCTGTCCCAGGCTTCCTTATCAAAGCCCGACACCGCTCTTCCGTACCCTTTCATCTCTTTCGGATGAGACGCCTTCATAATTTCCGCAAGCATCGCCTCATCGCCGAACATCCTCGCTTTCTCCGCCATCATAAACTGCTCCGCACAGCTGTACTCCACGCCCTCCACCTGGAAAGCGCACTTCCACCACTGGCTGAGACAGGCCTCGTTGATATGGCCGTCCGCCGCCGGCGTGTGCCCCCAGAAAAACAGAAATTTAAACGTCTCTCCCGCTTCATATGCTTTTTTCAAGTCCCCCAGATTGTAGATCATACTCATGCCCCCTTTTGTTTATCTGTCCTGCAGCTCTTCTGTTTCACCCGAAATCAATTACCCTGCGAAAGTTTTTGAATCACTGCTTCCTGTAATGCCCGATCGCTATACTCGGAAAATGCTCTTCCAAATAAGCTAATACCTCTCTGGTATCCTCCGGGTGTTCCATGCGCAGCTTATGTACCTTTTCCTGTTTGTCCACTATCATCAAATAATGCTCCGTCACAGGCAGATCCCCGGACTCGCCGCTCTCAATGCGCAGATAGGCCTTCTTTATCTCTCCGTAGGCGATGGCCCGTATCCTGATAAAGTAGCGGTAGAATAGAAAATGCTCTCCCAGACGGGCTTCCGCCGCCTTTTTCGCCTTCCCGAATTCTTCCCGGAGAGCCTCCTCCGAAGCGCTCCCGGCAAGCAGCTTTATTCTCATATAACGTTTCCCTTCTTTTTATCTGCCCTGGTGTATGGCCAATATATTCTCAGCCATAAGGCCTGTTTCCTGCAAGACTTACAATATCGAAAAATACAGTAGCTATACTATATCATTGCCCTGTATCTCCGTCAATTGTAATCTGCTTTCTCCGCGCCTTTCCGGTAACAATTCAGCCTCCGACTTCACTGTTACTCGCTCTATTCCCCGCCCTTCTGTTGGAAAAAGGGGCAAAAGCAGAGGTTTCAGAAACATTTGAACGCTGCCATCCCAAACCCAAAATTCATTTTACAACATGGGACGATTATGCTATCATGTCAATGGTGAATACTTTAATTTTGAAACAGGGGAATTGATACAATGGGATATGCGCGTATTTTAAAAGATAGCAGCGGAAAGCCATCCGGCTACCGTGAATGTGACGGTGAAGTTGCTTTTATGCCAGAGCAGCAATCCTATGAAAATATTTTCCGCCGCGTCAAAATTGATATTGATACAATGGAAATTCTCAATCATGATTTTATAAAAGATAAACAGCGGGTTTACCGGAAAGGTATGTTATTGAGTGGTATCACGCCGGAAGGATTCCACATCTTTAATCCGGCCTATATCGGAAACCACCAGGTCATTTACACTCCATATGGTAATGCAAAAATTGCACGTCCGGAAACCTTTGAAACACTGGATAATGGTATTGGAGTGCACGGCCCGGAAGGTTACGGCAGAGATGCTGAATTTGTGTATTTTTTTACATATTCTACAGAAACCCGCCATGCTGTCCGACTGAAAACATGTAAAAATCCGGCTGCTTTTACTGTCCTGTCTGACGGTTATACAAAAGATGATGATCGTGTATATTTTTGGCAGGTAACAGTTAAAAGGGCAATTTCTCAATCTTTTGCCGTACTGAGCGATGGATATGCCCGCGATGATAAGCACATCTTTTGGAGAGATCAATTATTAAAAACCAACGTGCAGAACTTTTTGATATTAGGGGACGGCTATGCCAGTGACGGTGTCCGGATATTTGGCAGAGGTAAACAGCTTGACACCACACCCGAAGCCTTTACTCTGTTAAGTGACGGATACGCCTGTGACGATAAACAAATCTTTTGGGGTGATCGTTCATTGAATGTGGATTACGCCTCTTTCGAGGTGCTGGAAGATGGACATGCTGAGGACAGGTATCACCATATTCACGGAACAACGATAAAAAAGAAGTCAGGCGAAATCAGAGTATAAGGCAGCGCGATTACCAATCTAAAAGGATATAAATCAGATATAAATCAATTGAAATTTTGAACCTTTCTGTATGATCAGGAAGTGAGGAATGTACCACCCATGGAGATCAGATACATCACCCCCAAAGACAATGCGTTTGTGATAAGCAATATTTACGAAAAGAGCTGGAAATACGCCTACCGGAACATTATCCCCCAGGACTTTCTTGACAGCATTCCTGCCGGAAAATGGGCGGATAAAGTCACTGCGGAGGGCATCTACAGTCTTGTTCTGACAGAGGAAGATGTCCCAATCGGCACGGCCAGCTTCTGTCAGTCACGGTGGAAAAAGTACAGCGATTACGGGGAGATCGTATCCATCTATTTCCTCCCCGAATACATCGGCAGGGGCTATGGAGGCTATCTTCTTCGAGCCTGTCAGGGCGAACTGAAAAAACTGGGATTTCGGCGTATTCTCCTTCGGGTTCTCGAGGACAACCACCACGCCAGAAAATTCTATGAGAAATGCGGTTTTGCCTTTTCGGGAGACTGTCAGGAAGAACAGATCGGCGGGAAAAAACTGCGGGAATTGACGTATGTGTATGAGGAGAAATCCTGAATTGTCCATCTGCATCAGGTATGAGATAGCCTCCTGAATTATCCATTCCCATCGGATGGAAGCCGGATTTCATGAATCGTCATTTCCCACAGGGAGAAAGGAAAACAGGATATGAAGCAGAATACTTATATACAGAAGATACTTTCGTCCATACTCATTGCAGTAATTGTTCTGTATTATATGATAAATACAGAAGCGCCCAAAATTATTCTGGTGCCATTTCTGATTTTCGTCCTCTTTATGGTGGGAAAATATATTGCGCTGCTGCTCAGGCAAAAGAAACTCGATATTCCCGAAAAAGAAGAACAGACAGCCGATACTGCCGGGACAAAATACAGGCTCCTGATCGTTGTTATAAGCGTTATTATAGCTGTAATCCCTCTGTTTATCGGTATCAGCATCCTGATCAACAACGGGAAAAGCGGCGACATCAGGCTGATTTTTACAGGTGTATTTCTTATTTTCTTTGCATGTACTCTTGTTCTGACTGTCCTCAAACTGATGGGATATTTTGATCGGGCAAAAGTTGATATACTGCAAATTTATTCAGGCGCTTTGTCTGAGGCAATCGGCCTCGGATGGATCGCCCTCAAATACAGAGAAACACAATCTTATAAAAAAATGATCGACGCCTTCGGCATATGGTTTATCATTCCGGTTCTGATCATTGCCATCGGTATCTATCAGATTGTGGCCGGCCTGAAAAATAAAAAAGCGTAATCGTAATATAAAAGAGAGACCCGCAGAGCGTCTGTTCTGTGTGGCCTCTCCTGTTTGTATATTCCGGCTGTAAGTCATTTCTTTTTATCCTTTTCAACCAGCTTTTTCAGTCTATTCCAATCTATTCCTGCTCCTTCAACGCGATCCCCAGCTCCTCAAGCTGCGCCTCGTCCACCACATTGGGCGTCTCGCACATCAGATCCGACGCGTCCTTCACCTTCGGGAAGGCGATCACCTCCCTGATACTGTCCGCATGGGCTAATAACATCACAAACCGGTCCACACCGTAGGCAAGCCCTGCGTGAGGCGGCACGCCGTACTGGAAAGCGGAAAGCAGATAGCCGAACTTCTCCCAGGCTTTCTCCTGCCCGATGCCTAACACCTCAAACATCTTCTCCTGAATATCGTTCTGGTGGATCCTGACGGAACCCCCGCCCAACTCCACGCCGTTTAACACGATATCGTATGCCTTCGCCCGCACCCTGCCCGGATCGGAATCGATATACTGCCAGTCCTCCTCCATGGGCATCGTAAAGGGATGATGCATGGCCATAAACCGATTCTCCTCATCGGACCACTCAAGAAGCGGGAACTCCGTCACCCAGAGGAAATTGAACTGATTCGGATCATACAGGCCAAGCTGTTTTCCCAGTTCCAGCCGAAGCTGACCGAGGACGCCCCAGACGATGGTATTCTTATCCGCCGCAAATAACAGCAGGTCGCCGTTTTCTCCGCCCATGGCCTGAATTAGCGCTGTCGTCTGTTCTTCCGTCAGGAACTTTGTAAAGGAAGACTTCACTGCGCCGTCCTCCCCAATGCAGAGATAGGCAAGTCCCTTTGCGCCGCTGCCCTTGGCCATATCCACCAACGCATCGATCTTCTTTCTGGGCATTGCCCCCTGTCCTTTGACATTGATGCCGCGCACGGAACCGCCATTTTCAAGGGCGGAAGTAAAGACGCCGAAGCCGCAGTCTCTCACCACTTCCGACACGTCTGTCAGTTCCATGCCGAAACGGGTGTCCGGCTTATCGGAACCATACCGATCCATGGCCTCCTGCCATTTGATCCGGGGAAGCGGCAGTTTCACATCCAGACCGATGCTCTCTTTGCAGACATACTGAATCAGCCGCTCGTTTACGTCCAGCACATCTTCCACATCCACAAAGGACAGTTCCATGTCCGCCTGGGTGAATTCCGGCTGTCTGTCCGCCCGCAGATCCTCGTCCCGGAAACATCTGGCGATCTGGAAATATCTGTCATACCCGGAACACATTAAAAGCTGTTTATAGAGCTGAGGCGACTGGGGCAGCGCATAGAAATTGCCTGGATGCACCCTGCTGGGCACCAGATAATCCCTGGCTCCCTCCGGCGTGGAACGGCACAGGATCGGCGTCTCGATCTCCAGAAACCCTTCCTTCGCCATAAACTCCCGCATGGCCGTCACCATTTTACTGCGCAGCATCAGCTTCTGCTGCAGATCCGGTCTGCGCAGATCCAGAAATCTGTATTTCAAACGGATCTCCTCTTTTGTTTTCGATTCCGTCTCGATCGGGAAGGGCGGCGTCTCCGCCTCCGCCAAAATGCGAACCTGTCTTGCCCGCACTTCGATCTCGCCGGTGGCAAGATTCTCATTCACCGCGCCGCCGCGCTTCTCCACAGTACCGGTCACCGCGATCACAAACTCACTGCGCATCTTCTCCGCTTTGGCAAAGGCCTCGTCTCCGCAGTCCGCCTCCTCAAAAATCAGCTGTAAAATGCCGGAGCGGTCCCGCAGATCCACAAATATGATACCGCCCTTGTTTCTCTGTTTCTGCACCCAGCCCATCACGGTCACGGTCTCCCCCACGTTCTTTACGGAGAGCTCTCCGCAGCGGTGGCTCCTTTTTAATCCCTGTATTGATTCTGCCATCTTTCCTTCCTTCTTTCATCCAGTATATTTTTATCGGTAAATTGCCGGGATCCCGGTACTTCGCTCTGTCAGACAGATTCCTGTTTCGGCATCCTGTTTTCCCTATTCTTTAATATTTCAGCGCTTCCCTGTAAAACTCCTGAAATTCCATATAGCCCTGAGCGTTCAGCTGCTCCTTCTGAAACTTTTTATTTTTATTCATGCGGGTGACAAGCACCTTTTTCCCCTTCTCACGCTCCGTCTGGGCCTGCTTCATGACCTGCGTCATCACTTCTGCGGAAATGCCCTTCTCGATCAGATAAGCGGTCTTCTCCGCGGTGCCCGGCACCTTAAAACCGCTCTCCAACAAGAGCAGAATGATCCGCTCAAAGCCGATGGAAAAGCCGCAGGCAGGCACATCCTTCCCGGTGAATTTCCCCACCATCTTATCATAACGGCCGCCGCCCCCGCCGCCTCCGC